>OGZB01000497.1_pt1 | contig 24079 bp, 29 predicted proteins | sample 1576691 | NCBI WGS metagenome assembly OGZB01 (sample SAMEA3541479, study PRJEB24748) | human gut metagenome | biome: human gut; feature: human-associated habitat; material: faeces | place: China | collected 2012
ATGTCGCAAGCCGCGCATCTAAAAAAGCCCCGCAGGGGCTTTTTTCCCCGCCGGACTATTCGGCGGGTCGATGCTGTTCGAATCCACCCGCTCGGTGAGATTAACTTTGTTATATAACAAAAACCTCAGCGTACTTGATACGTTGAGGTTTTTTGGTGGGCGCGGGTGGATTCGAACAACTATTCTTTCGGCCTGTCCATTCCTGCCGTGTCAGAAAATGCAGCATTCAAGCCACTTTTCGAGCACGGCACGGAACGCGCGATGCACCGCCGGAACGGCTCGAACATTAAAAGTGGGTTGCAAAGTGGGTTATTTTTCGGGGCACGGCGCGTACTCGGACAGCACGCCGGAGACGGCCTGCGCGGTGGCGTCATCGCGGCCGGTGACGGCGTGGGAGTACCAGCCGTAGGTGTCCATGCTCTTGCTGTGGCCCACGATGCGGCGCAGCTGGGCGGGCGGCACGGCGTCCTCGATCATGCTCACAAAGGTGTGCCGCAGCTCGTACAGGCTGACCGGCGGGTCGATGCCGTTGCAGCGCTGGTAGACCTTCCAGTAATTGTACAGGCTCTGCTGGTTGGACAGCAGGAACAGCGGGTCATCGTCCCGCAAGGGGCGCTCCTCTTCCTGCGTGCGCTGCTGCAGCTGGGCGCGGATTTCGGCCACAGCTAGAGGGTGCAGCACCACCGTTCGGATGGCGTTCTCGTTCTTGCCGCTGGTCTCTTCGTTCTGGCGGTTGATGGCCCGCCCGATGTGCACCCGGTCACCATCCAGATCGCCCACACGCAGGCCCAGCAGCTCACCAGGGCGCAAGCCGGTCATGACCGCGATGCGGTAGGCGTGCACGTTCTCGTCCTGCTCCACTTTTCCACGCACCACACGGGTGTCTGTGGATAAGAGCACCCGCAGACTGTCCGGCTGCAGGATTTTCCGGCCCTTCAGGCGGGCACCCTTCGGCACGGTCAGATCCTCGTCCTCCGGGCGCAGGGAGGTGTATTTATGCTGGCGCGCCCACTTGACAAAGGCCACCTCCACGCCACGGATGCCCTGCAGCGTTTTGCGGGACAGGTTGCCCCGGCTCTTGCGCTTGCTGTCCGGATTCAGACAGCCTTCCTTATAGGAGCGGTTCAGCACGTCCTGCAGCATGCCGGTGGTCAGGTCGCCGATGCGCCGCGCACCGATCACCGGCAGGATGTAGTTGCGCCCAAACTTCTCCACCTGCTCAATGTTGCTGGTGCCGCCCGTGGCTTTGACTGAGATCATGTACTCGGCCCACACGTCCGCGCAGCGCTTCGTGGTGCTTCTGATGCCCTCATCCAGCCAGGCGTCCGCCTTGCGGTTCGCTTCGCGCTGGCCTGTCCGGCCGGGCTTAGTGCTGGTAAAGGTGCGGCGCACGCCGTCCTTCTGCACCTTGATCTGCCAGCGGTTCTGGTTCGGCAGCCAGACCGCTGTATTCGTTCGCAATCCCATAAAAATACACCTCCATGGGTACACTTTGACAAGCCTGCCCGGAGGTGGTACAATACAACTGCTGGATTGGATTGTTCCTCGTGAGCAAGCCATTCTTTCGCGCCCTGCCGGTTGCCGCCGGTGGGGCGTTTTTGTTTATTCAAAAATCAGGATGCCTTCCGGCCTTCACTCTTGCCGGAAGAGATATAGTGCTCATAGTATTTCTGGTTATCTTCGCCAAAAGCGGCAACCAGATCAGGATTATTTGCTTTGTAGGCGGCAAGGCTAAATGTACTGCTGCCCTGACGGCCCTCCTTCATGCCGCTGTTTACGAAATGCTCCAGATACTTCCACTGGTTATCTCCAAACAGGGCAGCCAGATCGGCGTTGTGCTCTTTGTAATACTGATAATCGTAAACAGGGGCGTATTTGCTGGTCAGCACATAGTAAGGCTGATTCGTCGGGTCGCTTCTGAAGTGACCCGAATACAGGGCTTTTTGATTGACGGTCTCTTTGCTTCCGTCCATATAGATGATATCCGCCTTAGTCACGGCAATCTCGTCGATCGTGCTGTTGTACCAAAGGCAATCCCATTCCACTGCTGCATTGTAAATTGCATTCTGAAGTTCGTCATCTGTCAGATAAGTAGTGGAATCCAACTGACCCTGCGTCTTGGAATGATCAATCACGGACAGAACAGAGGACGGAGTGTAAGAATCAGCATAATAGGCATTACCGTCCTTGTCCAAAAAGATTCTATGCCCGTTGCGCTCTTCTGCGCCAAAGTAATAGTTCGTTGCAAGCTGCTGCTGTGCCTGGAACGGTCCAAAATCCCCCATGGACGCGGGAGAAGTCACCGTGTTTGCGACCGTTCGGTCAAATCTTGTCGGAGCAATCGGCCCTACTACCTGGGCCGTCACCGTCGAACGGCCGCTGATCGTGCAGGAAGTTCTATCACCGACCGCATTAAGCGGAACCAGCGTGAACGTAACGTATTTAATGGTTTTGTTTGAATTATTCCGGAAGCAGACCGTGGGGCTGACGCCGTCAAAATCGTCTACCGTAAAATAGACGTCGGTGAGCTCGACCGCAGGCTTTGCCGCAAAGGCACCGCATGCGAGAATCGTCATCAGCGCCAGTGTAAAAACAACGCCTAAAAGCCTTTTTACTGACTTTTTCATGATTCTCTCCTTTTTTCTGTTGAAAAAATCCCAGATTTCTGCGATTTTTTCGTTTGTTTTCAGTTGTCAAAAGTTGTTGCAATTAACGCCGAATGGTTGTATAATGTTCTTGGACATAAAACCGAATCGGAGGATTGCCACATGACACGACAAGATTACATCAATGCCATTCTGAAATTGCTGGAAAAAGCCGATTTCCGCCAGCTGCGACTTGTGTGGGTGTACGCAAGCCACCTGATCGGATGAGCCGCCAGCCACCATGCGAGGGAAGCCTTTACGGGCTTTCCTCTTTTTTTTGCGTCAGTTTTTCGGCCATGCGTTCCAGCAGTTCCCAGTCTGCCGGGCTCAGGCCTGCCAGCATTTCGATAAAACGCTTTTTAAAGGTGTCGCTGTCATCCTTGGTCAGGTCAGCCAGAAAGGCCGCCACCTGCTCGGACTGGGTGTCCTGCACGAACATTTCGCCCTCACCGGTGCGCAGCCATGCTTCCCGGACGCCGAACTTATCACAGATGTCTTTAATAGTACGGTCGCTGGGTTCAACGACATTAACCTCGTAGCTGCCGACGGTGTTCCGTTTAAGGTTCAGCCGGTCAGCAAACTCTTGTTGAGTCAGCTTTTCATTTTTTCTAACTTCTTTAATTCGTTCGCCTATCGTCATTTTGTTCACCTCCTTCGCCATCATTATAGCAGGTACAAATCAGAACGTCAAGACGTTTTGTTGGAAAAATCAACAAATACGCTCTTGACAAATGTTGTTTGATGACTTATACTTGTTGTGCAGTCAACAAATCGTTGCTGATTGCACCAACCAAGTCAACCCGAAGGGAGGTGAAGAAGATGAATCACTATCCCCGCACACCGGAAGAACAGGAACAACTCCGCCGTGGAGTTAAAAAACTCGACCGAAAGATGGAAGCGGAAGAGGAAGCCTACTGGGAACGCATCCGCCAGAGCGAAAAGCGAACAGACTCGCTACTGCGGCAGTCGATGGCATTCAGCATTGCTTCTTTGCTGGCCGTCATTTTAGCCACGCTGCTATTATGGCGATGATAGCAACGGCTAGGCTGAGTTTTGATATCCGAAGGCTTTCATCCGCCCGCGCTTCTGCGTTGATAGCACGCTTTTCCATTTCTGCAAAGTGTTCTTGTTCTGCCAGCGCCTGACGGCCACCAGCATTGATTTGATAAGTATACTCCGGTTCTCCGTACTCATATCGGAATGCATCCTCATCTTCATAGCGAAAAACCATGTTCTTATCCGTCAGCCATTGCATGGTTTCAAAGTTGACTGTCATGCCGTACTTTCCCATCTGATAAATGGAAAGAGCTTCATCCTGATGCTCGTTCAGAAATTCAAGAACCTTCAGCGTTTTTACATCCAGCATTTTTTACACTCCCTTCCGCTCAAGTATACCGCAGAAGGGAGCACCCAACAACCCACCCGATGATGGCTGCATGGCAGCGGCCGAAACCATTCCGGTGACGCCGCCGGGATGGTCGTGGGAGCCACCCACAGAAAGGAGTGCTTAGTATGGCACGCAAGAACAATTCCCTGGACCCCGCCATGTATGGCCTGACGCAGCAGGACGTAGAGCGCGTGATCCGCATCCACTCCATGTGCAAGGACATGGACGAGGACGCATTCGAGCAGATGGAGACCGCTGCGGCATCCATCAATCTGGTGGCCAGTCTGAAAAAGCTGGACAGCCGCCCCGTGGCATGAAAGGAGGACTGACCCATGGCAAAGAAACAGTTTTTGAAACTCCGGCGGCTGGCCGAAGATCAGGACATCACAACGGATGAGCTGGCCGCAAAGGCGGGCATCGTGCCCCGCACGCTGCGCAAGCGCTTTGCCGCGCCGGAGAGCTGCGGCACATGGAACTGGGAAGAGATTGACGGCATCTGCCGCGCGCTTCACATCCCGCAGGAGCAGATCGGAGAGTATTTCTTCCCGAAGGTTGAGAAAGGAGCATAAACATGAAGGCAAAACTTTACATCAACAGTGAGGAATCGACCATCAGGATTGAAGGGGGCACCAATGAGGTGCTGAATCTTCTGGTGGATGCGATCGCGCAGATTCTGAAAGGTTATTTCCCGCACAACTTCGAGAAGCAGATGGCGTGGGTGTCCGGGCTTCTCTACGGCACGATTCGTGCTCTGGACAAGGAGAATAACGATGAAGATTAAATCCACCGTTTTGCAGGTGCTGGCAGCCGCCTGTCTGGGCGCAGGCCTGCTGTACGCCATGGGCATTGAGGGCGGGGCCCAGCTGGGCGGCACGATCACCGACGGCGAGTTCGTCACCGCCATGGTGCTGATTCTGGCAGCCCTTGCCCTGATGCGCATCAGCTTTGCCGTGCAGGACGCCGAGGAGAAAGCCGGCAAGAAGGTCCACAAGGAGCCCCAGAACACCGTCAAGGGCAAGCGGAAGGTGGGGTAACCCCCATGCCTGACCTTGTCAACAATGCCTTTTGGTATACGGTCTGGGACGCCAAGAGCGGTGACCTGATTGCCAGCGGCACGGCTGCCATGTGCGCCCGGCGGCTGGGCTACGCCAGCGCAAATTCTTTTGCCGCTTCCGTCTGCCACTGGTTCAAGGACGGCAGGCAGCACGTCAAGTACATTTGCCAGCGGGAGCTCATCCCGCGCAGCGAGGTGGACAGCCTGCCACGCAAAACAAAAAGGCCCGCCCGTGTTCGCAGCACGGACGAGCCCAAGGGTGATGGATTCTCTACTCCCCATCACCCCGAAGAATAACACACTTTGGAGGTTTTTACAAGCATGAAAGGTATTCTGATCGAACCGGGCCGCGCCCCGGAACCGGCAAATCTGCCGGACACCCTCTCCGCTATGGAGGCCCGGCTTGGCGGCACGGTGGAGCATTACATCTTCCCGCGCACCCCGGCGGTGCTGTTCTTCCGCACGGCGGGCCAGCCGGTCAACCGTGTGGTGCGCGGCCAGCCCCTGTGCGGCACCATCTTCTGCTATGGCTGGCGTGGCGGCGACATCAAGCCGCTGTCCGGTGCCCTGCTCGCCGAGCTGCTGGACCGTCTGAAGGACACGGAGGTGCGGGTATGAACACCTACATCTGCAAGTGTGGGCGGAGGGTGAAGAAGTCCACCAATGCCGACAACACCGGCAACCGTCTGAAAGGGTACGGCCCGGGCCATGAATGCTATGGCTGTCCCTACGCTATGCCGTGGGGCGGTAACGAGTGGAACGAGACTGCCAAACGTTTCGTGCAGGATATTAAGGGCTACGAGTGCCGGATGAGTAGAACGCTCTCATATGGCTCCCTCTTCATCGGCTCGACCAAAGACAAATGCACCTGCTCTGTGTTCAGCCTGGATTTCGACTTTCTGGAACAGATCAGTACATGGGTCAAAGATACTTTCTCTCATGGCGAACTCACGGGCGGCTTTTCTCGAGACGAGATTCGCCCCACTGATTACTCCCACAATGGCCGCTACTGCTGTACATTCGTCTGCGCTGCCAACAAAAGGGGAATTTCTGCCAAAGCGGCTCTATTGGCCCGGTTTTTCAATCCGGATGGCAACCGCAAGGGCATGACCCCACAGCAGGAGATGGAAAAGGTTCTGGCCGATATCAGAAAGGCCACTCAGGCAAAGGAGAAACTGGAATGTACGACGATGGATTCTGCGGCCCCGTCCGAGAATGCGGGCACTTCTTTTGCAACTGGTGGTGCGCCTTTATCGAATGGAACTGGGTCGATGACGGAGCCTGTCCATTCAGCCCCGCAGGACAAGCCACTGGCTTTCCTTCCGGAGACCACCATCCCGGAGTTTGACTACTCAGGCTTGCCCGAACAGACCGTGGAAAATCTGCACTTTGCCGAGGATGAGTACCACCACGGCAAGCAGATGGCCGAGCGTGGACTGGTACATATGGGCAATGCCATTGCCGCTGCGCATGATGAGCTCGTCGCACAATGCGACAAGCACAGCAACCAGCATAGTGAAGATACTTTCCGTGCCTGGTGCCTTTCCATCGGCATCACCAAAGATAGTGCCTACCGGCTGTTGCAGGTTTCTGCCCTGATGGACGGCAGCAGCCCCCGCCAGCGGGCCATTCTGGAAGCCCTGCCGACGACCCTGCTGTATGCCGTGGCAAAGCCCAGCGCTCCGGCAGAGCTGGTGGAGAAGGTCAAGAACGGTGAGGTTTCCACGAACAAGGAGTATCAGGATTTGCTGAAGGAGAACCAGCAGCTGCGCACTGACCGGGTAAACGCCATGAATCAGGCCGAGCGGGAAAAGCAGCGTGCCGAAAAGGCCGAAGCTGAACGGGACAAGGCCCGCGCCGACCAGCTGAGCACCGCCAAAGACTGCAACCGGCTGGGCCTGAAGGTCTCGCAGGAAAAAGACCGTGCAGACAAAGCCGAGGCCCGAGAGGAAGAAGCCTGGAAGCTGCAGAGCAAGGCCGAAACCCGGGCGCAGGAGGCCGAGAAGCAGCTGGAGGGGTCCCGGCAGATGGCCGAAGCGGCCAAGCTCCGGGGCGACAAGCTCAAGGCCGAGAATGATGCACTCAAGAAGCAGCCCATCACTGCGGTGGTGGACAAGGAAGAGGTGGAGCGTCAGGCCAGGGAAATGGCCGCCGAGATGACCGCCGACCTGCGGGCACAGCTGGAACAGACCGCTTCCGGCAGCGAACAGGATGCCCACAGCTCCTATGACAACGTACTTTTGGCCGACCGTTCTTTCCAGAACATCGGCAAAATGGTGATTCCGTCCCTCCGCAAGCTGCCGCAGGAGCAGCGGGAAGCCGTCGCCAATCAGCTCATCCGTACACTGGGACAAATTCAAGGGGAGGTATCACAATGTCTGTAAAGATCACGGCGTTGGAAGCCGAGAACGTCAAGCGCATCAAGGCCGTTGCGCTCACCCCGTCGCCCACCGGGCTCACCCTCGTGGGCGGCAACAACAATCAGGGCAAGACCAGCGTGCTGGACGCTCTGGCGTGGGCCCTGGGCGGGGACCGTTTCCGTCCGGACGCCGCACAGCGGGACGGTGCTATCGCTCCTGCTCACCTCAAGGTCACACTGTCCAACGGCGTGGTGGTGGAGCGCAAGGGCAAAAATGCCAGCCTGACCGTCACCGACCCCACGGGCCGCCGCAGCGGCCAGCAGCTGCTCAACGCCTTTGTGGAGCCGCTGGCCCTCGACCTACCCCGCTTCATGGACGCCAGCGACAAGGAAAAGGCCGACATCCTGCTGCGCATCATCGGCATTGGGGCCGAGCTGCACACCCGGGATCTGGAGATCAAGGGCCTGTACGACAAGCGCACCTTCACCGGTCAGCTGGCCGCCCAGAAAAAGCACTTTGCCGAGGAAATGATCTCCTACCCGGAAGCCCCGGACGAGCCGGTGAGCGCCTCCGAGCTCATCCGCCAGCAGCAGGACATTCTGGCCCGGAATGGCGAGAACCAGCGCCTGCGGGCCCAGTATGCAGAGCTTGAACAGCAGGTGCAGCAGTGTGTGGACGAGCTGAAGCGCACCCGGGAACGCATTGCCACACTGCAGCAGCTGGCAGATGAACTGGACGCCAAGCACACCAAGTTGTTCAATCAGCGGGAAACTGCAAGAAAGACCGTCTCCCAGCTGCAAGACGAATCCACCGCCGAGCTGGAAGCCTCCATCCGGGACATTGAGGAGACCAACCGCAAGGTGCGGGCCAACCTGGAAAAATCCCGGGCTGAGGACGAAGCCGCCCAGTACGCCAGCGAGTACGACCGCCTGACCGAATCCATCCAGCAGAAGCGTGCCGAGCGCATGGCCCTGCTGAACGGGGCCGACCTGCCCCTGCCGGGCCTCAGCGTGGAGGACGGCGTCCTTACTTACAAAGGCAAGCACTGGCGGGATATGTCCGGCAGTGACCAGCTGCGGGTGGCCGCCGCCATCGTGCGCCGGCTGAACCCGGACTGCGGCTTTGTTCTGCTGGACAAGCTGGAGCAGATGGACATGACCACCCTGCAGAAGTTTTCCGCCTGGCTGGAAGCCGAGGGCCTGCAGGCCATTGCTACCCGCGTTTCCACCGGCAGTGAGTGCCAGATCATCATTGAGGACGGCATGGTCAAGGACGCCGTGCCGCCCGAAGAGAAGCCCCAGCCCCGGAGCTGGACGAAAGGAGCGTTTTAAATGAGCAAGTATGCAGTCACCAGCGGCATCCAGACCGCCCCCGTCAAAACCGTGCTGTACGGCCCGGAGGGCATCGGCAAAAGCACCTTTGCCTCCCACTTCCCGAGCCCGGTGTTCATCGACACCGAGGGCGGCACCAAGCGCCTGAACGTCGCCCGCCTGCCCCAGCCCACCAGCTGGGCCATGCTGCTGGACGAGGTGGCCGAGGTGCGCAAGGGCAATGTGCCCTGCGGCACGCTGGTGCTGGACACCGCCGACTGGGCGGAGCGTCTGTGCATCCAGGCCGTGTGCGCCCGCGCCAAGGTGAACGGCATCGAAGATTTCGGTTACGGCAAGGGCTACACCTACGTCAAAGAAGAGTTTGCCAAGCTGCTGGACGCGCTGGAAGAGGTGCTCAACGCCGGGCACAACGTGGTGGTGCTGGCCCACGCGGCCATTACCAAATTCGAGCAGCCGGACGCCGTGGGCAACTATGACCGCTGGAGCATGAAGACTTCCAAACAGGTAGCGCCGCTGCTGCGGGAGTGGTGCGATCTGCTGCTGTTCGCCAACTACAAGACCGTAGTAGAAAAGGCGGGCAGCAGCCCCAACGCCAAAAACAAGGCCAGCGGCGGCCGCCGGGTGCTGTACACCACCCACCACCCCTGCTGGGACGCCAAGAACCGCTTTGACCTGCCGGAGGAGGTGCCCTTTGATTACGCCAGCATTGCCCACTGCCTGCCCGGCGGCAGCGCACCGGCAGCTACCCAGACGCCGGTGCAGCACGCCCCGGCTCCTGCCCCGCAGCCCAAACATCAGCCGGATGCCGACATCCTGCCCACCCCGCAGGCACAGCCGGAACCGCCCCGTGAAGAGGTTCCTAAGGCCCTGCTCACGCCGGATCTGGTCGCCCTGGGCGTGCCGGAAAAACTGGCTCCGCTCATGAGCGCCAACAACGTGACTCCGGAAGAGCTGCAGCATGTAGTGGGCGAGCGGGGCTACTTCCCGGAGGATATGCCCATCAAGGACTACCCCATGGATTTTGTGGAGGGCTGCCTGATCGCCGCATGGCCGCAGGTGCTGCAGATGGTTCTGGACAGCCGTGACCTGCCGTTTTAACGTACATTAAATAAAGGAGAAGCATTATGAACGAGATGAACAACGAAGGTTTCGCTTTGGGTTGGGATGACGAGTTTACCAACGAGCAGCAGGAATTCGTGCTGCTGCCGGAGGGCGAGTACCCCTTTGAAGTGACCCAGATGGAGCGTGCCCGCTATGAGGGCGGGGCCAAGCTGCCGCCCTGCTCCATGGCAAAACTGACCCTGCGCATTTATGGCGGGGCCAAGGGCGACACCACCGTGACCCACCGCCTGTACCTGCATACCAAGACGCAGGGCCTGCTGGGCGCGTTCTTTGAGAGCATCGGCCAGTGCAAGCGCGGCGAGACCTTCCGCCCCCGCTGGAACGAGGTGGTAGGTGCCAAGGGCATCTGCAAGCTGGGCGTCCGGGAGTACACCAAACAGAGCGGCCCTCACGCCGGTGAGACCGGCCAGAGCAACGAGGTGCAGCGCTTCCTGCCGCCCCCGGCACCCAAGGCGGCACCCTCGCAGGGCTGGACGCAGGGGGCGTTTTAAATGGCAAAGACGCAAGCCCTGCGCCCCTACCAGCAGGCCGCACGGGATGCCATCCACACCGAGTGGGAGAACGGCCACACCCGCACCCTGCTGGTGCTGCCCACCGGCACCGGCAAGACCATCGTGTTCGCGTCGGTGGCCGCTGATCAGGTGCGTGCCGGAGACCGGGTGCTGATCCTCGCCCACCGGGGCGAGCTGCTGGAACAGGCTGCCGACAAGCTCCGCCGTGCCACCGGCCTTGGCAGTGCGGTGGAAAAGGCCGAATCCACCTGCCTGGACAGCTGGTTCCGGGTGGTGGTGGGCAGCGTGCAGACCCTGCAGCGCACCGCCCGGCTGGAACGCTTCCCGCAGGATTATTTCGGCACCATCATCATCGACGAGGCCCACCACGCCATCACCGACGGTTACCGCCGCATCCTGGACTACTTCAGCGGGGCCAAGGTGCTTGGCGTCACCGCCACGCCGGACCGCGGCGACATGCGCAATCTGGGAGAGGTGTTCGACAGCCTGGCCTTTGAGTACAAGCTGACCGACGCCATCAAGGAGGGCTATCTGTGCAAGATCATGGCTCAGACCATCCCGCTGCAGCTGGATATTACATCCGTGACCATGAGCGGCGGCGACTACGCCGTGGGCGACCTGGGCACAGCCCTTGATCCGTATTTGGAGCAGATCGCCGCCGAAATGGCTCGGCGCTGCAAGAGCCGCAAAACGGTGGTGTTCCTGCCGCTGATCAAGACCAGCCAGAAGTTCCGGGACCTGCTCAACGCCCACGGCTTCCGGGCTGCCGAGGTCAACGGCCAGAGCGACGACCGCAGGCAGGTGCTGGCCGACTTCGACGCCGGCAAATACAATGTGCTGTGCAACTCCATGCTGCTCACCGAGGGCTGGGACTGCCCCTCCGTGGACTGCGTGGTGGTGCTGCGGCCCACCAAGGTGCGCAGCCTGTACAGCCAGATGGTGGGGCGCGGCACCCGCCTTTCCCCGGGCAAGACCGACCTGCTGTTGCTGGATTTCCTGTGGATGACCGACAAGCACGAGCTGTGCCGCCCGGCAGACCTGGTCTGTGAGGACCGCACTGTGGCCCGCCAGATGACCGAGCATCTGGCCGAGACCGGCTGCCCGGAGGACATCGAGGAGGCCGCCGCCCAGGCCAGCGAGGACGTGGTGGCCCAGCGGGAAGAAGCCCTTGCCAAGCAGCTGGAAGAGCAGCGCCGTAAAAAGGCAAAACTGGTGGACCCGCTGCAGTACGAAATGAGCATTCAGGCCGAAGATCTGGCCGGGTATGTGCCCGCCTTTGGCTGGGAGGCCGGTCCGCCCAGCGAGCAACAGACCGCCGCGCTGGAAAAGCTGGGAATCCTGCCGGACGCAGTGGAATCCGCCGGCAAGGCCGCCCTGCTGCTGGACCGCCTGAACAAGCGCCGGGACGAGGGCCTGACCACGCCCAAACAGATCCGCTGTCTGGAAAAGTACGGGTTCCAGCATGTGGGCCCCTGGAGCTTTGAGGCCGCCCGCCACATGATCGATCGCATAGCGGCTCAAGGCTGGCGCGGCGTGCCCAAGGGCGTGAACCCCCGCACCTATACCCCCGTTGCGGAGCCGCCTGCTGCAGACAGTCCTTTTGATTTTGGATGGTAACGTGAATGGACAATGCGAATGAACTCAAAGAAGCGCTGGATTTTCTCAGCCCGTCCGCCCTGACCTACGACGAATGGATCCTGGTGGGCATGGGCCTGAAGGAAGCCGGCCTGCCCGTGGAAGCATGGGAACAGTGGAGCGCCCGGGACGGGGGCCGCTACCACAAAGGCGAGTGCGCCAAGAAGTGGGCCAGTTTCCACGGCGGCGGGGGCAGCCCCGTCACGGCCAGCAGTATCTTTCAGCTGGCCTATTCCAGCGGATGGAGAGGCCCTGCCGGCCATGCACTGGACTGGAACGACGACATCTCCGCCGGGACGAACCACACAGACGGCCAGCTGGTAGACCCCCGTTGGGTGGAAGCCCACGATCTCGCCCTGCCGGAACAGTGGGACCCTGTGGACCAGCTCAGGCGCTACCTGCAGGCCCTGTTTGAAGAGGACGAGTATGTGGCCTATGTCACCGAGAGTTTCATGGCCGACGACAAACGCCGCCCGGCCAAGGGCAGCTGGACCCGCACCGCCGGGCAGCTCCTTGCCGAACTGGGCACCTGCGGCGGGGATCTCGGCAAGGTGCTGGGCGACTGGGACCCGGAGGTGGGTGCCTGGATCTGCTTCAACCCCGTGGACGGCACAGGCCGCAAGGACGCCAACGTCACCGCCTACCGCTACGCCCTTGTGGAGTGCGATAACATGGAGCTGGGCAAGCAGCAGGCCATCATCAAGCAGCTGGAGCTGCCCTGCGCCGCGCTGGTGTACTCCGGCGGCAAGAGCGTCCACGCCATCGTCAAGGTGGACGCCCCGGACTATGCCGAGTACCGCAAGCGGGTGGATTACCTCTACGCTGCCTGCCAGAAAAACGGCCTGACCCTCGACCAGCAGAACCGCAACCCCAGCCGCCTGAGCCGGATGCCCGGCATCCTGCGCGGCGACAAGCGGCAGGTGCTTCTGGAGACCAATTTCGGCAAGAGCTGCTGGGACGAGTGGGTGGACTGGCTGGAAGCCGAGACCGACGACCTGCCGGACACCGAGAACCTCGCCGCCGACTGGGAGCACCTGCCCCCGCTGGCAGACCCGCTCATCTTCGGGGTGCTGCGCAAAGGGCACAAGATGCTTCTGGCGGGCCCCAGCAAGGCCGGCAAGAGCTTTGCCCTCATCGAGCTGTGCATCGCCATTGCCGAGGGCAAGCCGTGGCTGGGCCAGTTCTCCTGCGCCCAGGGCAAGGTGCTGTACATCAATCTGGAGCTGGATCGGGCCTCCTGCCTGCACCGCTTCAAGGATGTGTACACCGCCATGGGCCTGCCGCCGGAGCACCTGAAAAACATTGACATCTGGAACCTGCGCGGTGCGTCCGTGCCTATGGACAAGCTGGCCCCCAAGCTCATCCGCCGGGCCCAGAAAAAGGGCTACATGGCCGTGGTGCTGGACCCCATTTATAAGGTAATCACCGGCGACGAGAACAGCGCCGACCAGATGGCCAAGTTCTGCAACCAGTTTGACCTTGTGTGCCGCGCACTGGACTGCGCCGTGATCTACTGCCACCACCACAGCAAAGGTGCCCAGGGCGGCAAGCGCAGCATGGACCGTGCGTCCGGTTCCGGCGTGTTCGCCCGTGACCCGGACGCCATGCTGGACATGACCGAGCTGACGCCCACCGACGCCATCCGGGAGCAGCTGCGCAACAAGGCAGCTTGTCGGGTCATCAAGGCCATGCTGGACAAGCGCGGCCATGCGGACGCCTACGGCCCGGACGATACCCTCAGCAAGAGCCGGATGCTGGCCGTGGCCAAGGAGTGCCTGGGCCTGGCCGACCTGCGGGCCATTGACGCCGAAGTCGCCGCCGCCCAGAAGCAGGCCGACGGCATGACTGCCTGGCGCATCGAGGGCACGCTCCGCGAGTTCGCCCGCTTTGACCCGGTGAACCTCTGGTTTGACTACCCGGTGCACAAGCCGGACAGCGGTCTGCTGGAGGATCTGCAGCCGGACAGCGACTTCCGCACTCTGGGCAACCGCGGTGCCGCTAAGCGCTGGGGCGACAAAGGCAAAGTGACCAAGGACAAAAAAGCCGAACTGGACACCGCCTTTGAAGCCTGCACCATGGACGGCGAGGTGACCGTCTATGCTCTGGCCGAATACATGGACCTAAAGCCCCGCACCGTCAAGACCCGCCTGAAGGATGACGGGCGGTTCTGGATCGACGGTGAGAAAGTTGGACGCAAGGAACCCGGCAGCAACGGTTAAACGATTTGTAATTTTTGCAATTACAGTTTGTTGTAAAAATGCAGTTATAGCCGCTATTTTGCACGACACGAAAAACTGCAATTTTGCAGTTATAGCCGCTATGACTGCAGATTTTGCAGTGCAAAATAGCCTATATATAATAAGCAAACTGCAACTGCATTGTGATGGGGTCTCCCGGAGGATGGGGCGTGCACAGCCCCCATCCATCCGGGGAACCCTCCCCATCACGTTGGCGAACTGAAAAAAGAAAAACGAGGTGAACCCCATGTACACGCAATTCTTTATCCCCATGCAGCCGCCCACCACCACCCACAACGCAAAGCAGCTGTACGCCTACATGAAGGGCGGCCAGCCCCACGCGGTGCTCCACGACAGCCCGGAGCTGAAAGCCGCCCGCGCCAAGCTTCATGCGTATCTCGCGCCCCATGCGCCCAAAGCGCCCATCCCGGCAGGCCAGCCGGTGCGGCTGCTGGTCAAGTGGTGCTTTCCCACCGAGGGCAAGCACCGCAGCGGCGAGTGGCGCACCAGCAAACCCGACACCGACAACCTGGAAAAGGCCCTCAAGGACGAGATGAACCACCTGCACTTCTGGGCCGATGACGCGCAGGTGTGCAGCGAGATTGTGGAGAAGTTCTGGTCGGACCCCTGCGGGGTGTTCGTCCGGGTGGAGGAGCTGGCATGACCTACGAAGAGAAAAGACGCTGGCTCAGTCGGTACGGGGACGCTATGGTAAAGGCCAAGCACCTGCGAGATGATTTAGATGAAGCAGAACGTGACACCGGTTGTACCACGCAGCAACTGACCGGAATGCCGGGCGGCAGCGGTGATGGGCAGAGTCTGGCACGAACTGTAGAACGTATTGAACGAGCCGAGAAAGCCTTGAATGCACAGATCATGCTGTGTGATGATCTCCACGCCGAACTTATGGCCCGACTGGAGGATGTGGACGACCCGAAGGATTACGAGGTCCTGCGGCTGAAGTATCTCCGCTTTCAGGACTGGGAGCAGATTGCACAGAAGATGAGCATCTGTGTACGGCAGGTTTACCGTCATCACCGTAAAGGTGTGGATGCTTTGGAACTGTGACAGATGTCAGTAAAACGTCAGTACGACGTCAGTGACATGTCTTTGATTTCATGATAAAATAGTATCATCGCAAGAGCCCGCAGGAAAGGTTTACTCCCTTCAATCCTGCGGGCTTTGTGCTGCCCGGCTGCGACAGGGGAACACACATTTACTCACCCAACAGCCTGAATGTACCAGCCGGGCAATCTTGAACATTCTCAGCCGTCCCATTCCGGGGCGGCTTTTGTTTTACCTGAACCATGAGAGGTGGTGACGTGTCCAACGAGAAGAATCTTATCCCGTTCAACAAGCGAACGGAGAGCGAACAGAGAGAGATCGCCCAGCAGGGCGGCATTGCGTCCGGCAAGGCACGCCGCCGCAAACGCAGCATGAAGGAAGCCGCCGACTATTACCTCAGCCTGCCGGAGACCGACCGCCGCCGGGTGAACGCCCTGCTGCGGGATGAGGTAGACCCGGAGGACGTGGATAACCAGATGAGCGTGGTCATGGGCATGGCCGAAGCCGCAAAGCGCGGCGATGCCCGCGCCGCCGGGGTGTTGCTGAAGATGCTGGGCGAGGAAGCCCCGCAGGAGGACCCCGGTGCAGACGCACTGGAAAATGCCCGCAAACTGCTGGGAGGGATCGACAGTGCCATTGACTGAGTATCAGCAGGCGTTTCTCCGCAACTGCTCCCACCGCTGGAACATCAAGACCGGGGCCACCCGCTCCGGCAAGACCTACCTGGACTGCGCCGTCACCATCCCGAAGCGCATCTGCGCGGCCCGGGACGAGGGCCTGCTGGTCATGCTGGGCAACACCCTCGGCACGCTGGAGCGCAACGTGCTGGAGCCCATGCGGGCGCTCTGGGGGCCGGATCTGGTGGGCGTCGTGCGCACCTCGGCGTCCGGCAACGTGGTGCAGCTGTTTGGCCGCAAGGTGTATGTGCTGGGCGCTGACAACAAAAAGCATATTGCCCGCATTCAGGGCGCTGCCTTCGAGTATGCCTACGGTGACGAGATCACCACCTGGGACGAGGGCGTCTTTCAGATGCTCAAGAGCCGCCTTTCCTGCCCGCACAGCCATTTTGACGGCACCTGCAACCCGGATAACCCCCAGCACTGGTTCAAGCGGTTCCTCGACAGTGATGCTGACATTTACTGTCAGGCCTACACCATCGACGACAACCCCACCCTGCCGCCGGAGTTCGTGGCGCAGCTGAAAAAAGAATATGCCGGCACGGTGTACTACAACCGGTTTATTCTCGGCCAGTGGGCAGCGGCAGGCGGCATCATCTACCGCCCGTTTGCGGACAGCATCGCCGCCGACGACAAGCGCTTCCTCTGGCCCGCAGACAAGCCCTGCAAGCCGTGGCGGGTGCACATCGGGGTGGACTTCGGCGGCAACGGTTCACAGCACGCCTTTGTGGCAACGGGCATTTTGCCGTACTATTCCGGCGTCGTGGGGCTGGCATCCCAGCGGGTGGACCCCCGCAACCAGGATGCCGACTACCTGGCCAACCAATTGCTCACCTTCTGCCTGGCCGTGTTCGCACGGTACGGCGAGATCCATTACATGTTCTGTGACAGCGCCGAGCAGACGCTGATCAACCACATCCGCACCCGGCTGCGGGCCTCTAAACTGTACTGGCTGGCCGACCGGGTGAATAACTCCGCAAAAATTCAGATTATCGACCGCATCCGCCTGACGTCCATTCTCATGGGCGGCGGGCGCTTTTGGTATATGCCGGAGGCCGCCACCCTGCGGGACGCCCTTGCAAGCGCCCTGTGGAGCCAGAAGCGCCCCGGCGTGGACGAGCGTCTGGACGACGGCACCACCGACATTGACACCCTCGACGCCTTTGAGTACACCATTGAGCGTGATTACAGGAGACTGACTGCAAGATGAACGTTTCGGCCTTTATCGAATATCTGAACAAAACCAAACATCTGCAGTTGGATGCGGATTATTACGGCAACATTGAAGTCTGGCGGCAATGGTGGAAGGGCGATGTTCCCGACATCCACGACCAGAAGGAGGACGCCCCGGACGGCAGCGTCATTTCCCGGCGTCTGGCTTCCCTGCGGATGCCGAAACATGTCTGCGAGGACTGGGCAAACCTGCTGCTCAACGACAAGACCACCTTCCAGATCGGCGACGCAAAGAGTGCCGCCTACCTGCTGGGCAGTGATGAGCAGCAGACCGGCGGCCTTTTGCGGCAGCTGCATTTCTGGGAGAATGCCAACAAGCTGGTGGAGCAGGCCTACTGGTCCGGCACCGGTGCTTTTGTGCTGAGTGTGGAAGGCCTGACGGTGGATGCCGCCGGGAACGCCCTGCCCTCGCCGCAGGGGCGCATTCAGCTGGACTATGACCCCGCCTGCTGCATCCTGCCCATCAGCGTGGAGCGGGGCGTGGTGACCGAGGCCGCCTTTGTGTCCGAGTGCGTGATGGGCGGTAAGCCCGCCGTCTATCTGCAGACCCACACCTGCAAGGGCGGCGAACGGACCATCACGAATGAATGGTTCGAGGTGATGGACGATGTTTCCGGCACGCCGAAATTTGCCAAGGCCAAGACCCCGCCGGGCATGGTGGAGCACATCACGGTCACCGGCGCGCCGGCATGGTTCAGCCTGTTCAGCCCGGCTGTCGCCAAAAACATCGACGGCGGCATGGGGCTGGGTATGAGCGTCTTTTCCGAGGCGCTGGACGCAGCCCAGATGGCGGATTACGCCTTTGACAACTACCGGCAGGACCTCCGCCTGGGCGGCAAGAAAATTTTCTATGACCGCTCCATGTGCAAAAAGTGGGTGGACAAGGACGGTGTGGAGCACGCTGTGCCGCCGGATGCCGTTCACCGCCAGATCTTCTACGAGCTGCCCGCACCGGAAGGCAGCATCGACCAGCCGGCCGCATGGCGGGAGTACAACCCCGACCTGCGCACCGAGGACAACCACCGGGCCGTGCAGGATGCTCTGGACATGATGAGCTTCAAGTGCGGGCTTGGCTGCCACCGCTACAGTTTTGAGCTGGGCAAGGTGGCCACCGCCACCGAGTACACCGGCAGCCGACAGGACCTTGTGCAGAACGCCAACAAAAACCAGATCCCCATTGAGACGGCACTGATCGGCATTCTGCGGGCCATCCTGTGGGCGGCAAAGAACCTGCTGGGTGCAGATGTGGACCCGGACACCAGCATCTCGGTCAACTGGGACGACAGCTACATTGTCAGCGAGCAGGAGCGCACCGCACAGCTGCGGGAGGACGCTCTGGCAGGGCTTGTGCCCCGCTGCCGGTATCTGTCCGCCCGGTATGGTCTGAGCGAGGACGAGGCCCACCAGTGGGCGGCAGAGGCCAAGGCTGACAGCCAGACCGATGAGCAGCTCACCTTCGGAGGTGCCTGATGTTGCCGCCGAGCTACCTCGATGCCATGCCGGATGCCTTTGTGCAGCTGGCGCAGCAGGTCGAGGATGAGATCTTACAGGATGTCGCCCGGCGCATCGGCAAAATGGGTACCCTCACCGAAACGGCCGACTGGCAGTTGTGGCGCTACCAGCAGACCGAGGCGGTGCGGGAGAACGTGGTCAAGCTGCTGGCAAAGTACAGCGGCAAGAGCGAAGCCACCATCCGCAGGCTGCTCAAAGAGGCTGCCACCGAAGCCATGGAGCGGGAAGATGCCATCTATTACCACTACAACCTCGAGCCCACACCCTTTGAAGAGAGCGCGGCCCTGAACAACCTGCTCAACGCCGGTGCCCGGCAGACCTGCGGCACATGGCGGAACCTCACGGCCACAACGGCCAACACCGTCTCCGGGGCCTTTGAGCGCACGCTGGATGTCGCCTGGGGCAAGGTGGCCACAGGTGTCTTTGACTACAAAACCGCCGTCAAGCAGGCTGTGGACAGCCTTGCAGACGAGATGCCGGAGATCACTTACCCCAGCGGCCACACAGATTCGCTGGAAGTTGCGGCCCGCCGGGCGGTGCTGACCGGTGTCAACCAGACCGCAGGCAAGCTGCAGGAAGCCCGCATGGACGAAATGAACGTGGAGTTCGTTGAGACCAGCGCCCACGGTGGTGCCCGCCCCAGTCACGCCGAGTGGCAGGGTCGGCGCTTCCATCGGGGCGGGGCTGTGGACTACCTGGGCAAGCATTACCCGGACTTTGAGCAGGCCACCGGCTACGGAACCGGCGCTGGGCTGTGCGGCTGGAACTGCCGCCACACCTTTTTTGCCGTATTCCCTGAGCTGGGCGACCCGCCCACCTGGACGGAGGAGAGCCTGCAGGAGCTGAACGCCCGGAACATCGAGTACAACGGCAAACTGTACACCCAGTACGAGGTCAACCAGATGCAGCGTGCCCGGGAGCGGAACGTGCGCAAATGGAAGAAGCGGTATCTGGCCGAGAGTGCCGCCGGGTCTGACACCACCGACAGCGCCGTGCGCCTGAAAGCAGCCCGCCAGAGCCTGAGCGAGTTTGCCAAGGCCACCGGCTGGCGGGTAGACAGTGCCCGGGTCAGCGTGCCCAAGTTTGGCCGGAGTGAAGCTAGCAAGGCGAGTGCACAGGCCCGGAAAGCATCTTCTACGTATAGCAGCTTGAACACAAAGGCGAAACCTGTTACAATGCAGTCAATCGCAAACATTAAGGCATTCAGCTGCGACACGTTGGATGCCGCCGGACAACAACAGCTGAAAAATGCCCACAAGCGCCTTCTCATGGTTGCTTCAAAGCAGCGGGAAAACGTTGAGGTGGGCAGAGTGTTCGACATCAAGATGAAGCCAATGACCAAGGATATCATTGGTTTGTCGGGTGGGCATTCTGTTCAGCTGCCAAACCCAGATGTTCCCTATATTGCGATTCACACCCATCCTGCGTGCGGCAATTTTTCAAATGGTGATCTTCGGCAATTTGTGCGAAACTCAAATTTGAAATTGCTTACCGCTCTCGGACACGATGGGCATATTTACGCAATAGAAAAGACCTCGGCTTTTGAAGAAAGCTCTGCAAAACAAGTCATTCGGCAGATGGATTGTGCGATTGATAAATTGCTCAAATCCACGCTGACGGATGAGCAGGTTCTTGAAAAGGCAGAGGGCGTTATTTCGGACTGCATAAAGGAGTTGCAGAAAAATGGTGCCAAATTCTACGAATAAACATTCCTACACAGAGCAGGAAATTAAAGAAATGCAGCAAGTTCTTCTGGAAACTCCGATGGATCCGGCATATGATGATATCTGTAACTCATTTTACGACGGGTGGGACAGAACTGTCCACCGGCAGATGTACGTTCGTGACTGCTACAGTATCTTGAAAGAGCTTGACCAGCTTCCGCCCAATATCAAATGACCACCATCCACCCGGACGGTGGTTTTCTTTTACTCATTTTTCAGAAAGGAACGAACTATGAAAAAGATTCTTCTCGCTCTTGCACTGGCAGCATCCATCCTGCTGTGCGGTTGTTCGGAAGCCGACAAGGCAAACGCCAATATTTCCAAGCAGGCAGATTACTTTGAGAGTGAGCGCAAGATCACCGTCTACAATGCCCGCACCGACAAGGTCATTCTGGAAGCCGAGGGCTATATGTCCATCTCGAATAACGATAACAACGAGCTGGTCTGCACGGTGAAGGTCGGCCCGGATACCTACCGCAAGAATTACATCTACCTGAACGACTACACCATGTATGTGGTGGAGGACATCACCGGCACCCATACCGACCCCTACCACTACAAGCTCTATTTCCACACTGACATCCTGCCCAGTGTGGAGGTGAAGCCGTAAAAGTCATTCACAGAAATCCCCCATTTTAACCACTATGTGCCCAGAAAAAGGCTTCATAGTGGTTTTTTCATGCCGTTTTAGCTCATGTTGGCAGAGCACCGGACTTTTAATCCGGGGGCGGCGGGTTCAACTCCCGCAAGCGGCACCATGCGGAGGGCGGCGCGTACCCCGCCCACAACCGAACACGGACGGAGAACCGTGTCACCAAACCGAGGTTTTCCCCACAGAAAGGAGCTTTTCCACCATGAAACGTGAAGATGTGAAGAACAAGATCCCCGGCATTACCGAGGAACAGCTGAACTGGATCATGCAGGAGAACGGCAACGACGTCAACCGCGAAAAGGCCGCCGCCACTGCCCTGCAGGCCCAGCTGGACAACGCAAACGCCCAGCTCAAGACCGCCCAGGACGGCCTGAAAGCCTTTGAAGGCAAGAAGAAGCCCGAGGAGTACGAGGCCGAGCTGACCAAGCTGCAGGCGGACATGAAGGCCCAGGCGGACGGCTTTGCCTTTGACAGCGCCCTGAACACTGCCATCCTGGGCAAGAAGGGCCGCAGCGTCAAGGCGGTGCGTGCCCTGCTGGATCTGGACGCTCTGAAGGGCTCCAAGGACCGCAGCGCCGACATTGACAAGGCTCTGGACGACGCTGCCAAGGCCAACCCCTGGGCCTTTGGTGAAGACGGTGCCGCCGGCGTGGCCGTGGTCTCTACCGGCGCTGAGCATGGCGCACCGCCCGCCAACGAATCCAATGGTGTGGAAGCCGCCTTTAAGTCCCTGAATCCCGAACTGAACCTGTAAAACGAAAGGAGTTCAACATGGCACATGCAAATCAGGAGCGGTATTCCGCTCTGGTAGACGCAAAGCTGCGGGCCACTCTGGTTACCCGTGACGGTGCGATCTTCAACACCCGCTACGAGGGCAGCCCCAAGGCCGGCAAGGTCAAGATCCCGGTGCGTGACACCGAGGTGGCCGTCAAGGCATACGACAAGGCAAACGGCGTGGATGCCGATGCCGGCACCACCACCTATCTGGATCTGGACATCGACAACGACGAGGCTGTCAATGAGATCATCGACGGCTTTGACGCTGCATCCGTGCCCGACGGCATCACCGCTGAGCGTCTGGACAGCGCCGCCTACTCCATGGCCCTGTCCATCGACAAGAAGTCCATCGAGGCGCTGCAGAGTGCAACCGGTGCTACCATCAGCGCCACCAAGACCGCCTGCACCGCTTCCACCGCCTACAAAGAGGCTCTGGCCGCCAAGCGCACCCTGAGCCGCAACGGCGTGCCCCAGACCGGCCGCTTTATGATCGTCAGCCCTGAGTATCTGGAGATCCTCATGCAGGATGACAAGTTCATCAAGCAGGGTGACCTGTCCCAGCAGCTGGTGCAGACCGGTGCGGTGGGTCAGATCGCCGGCTTTGCGGTGTACGAATCCAACAACATGGACTTCGAGAACACCACCCGTGTCAGCACCAAGAAAACTACCACCGAGTTCATCTGCGGCCACCCCAACTGGTGCCACCGTGTGATGGAGTGGCAGACCCCCGTGCACCTGCAGGATCTGGACGGCTCCGGCAAGTACATTGGCGCGTCCGCTGTGCAGGGCCGCAAGGTGTACGGCATCAAGGTGTCCAAGCCCAAGACCCTGTACATCAAGCGCATCGAAGCGTAAGGAGGGCCCCGCCCATGAACTACTGCACCTATGACCAGTACACGGCGGCGGGCGGTACGGTGCCGGAGGCGGCCTTCGGGGTGCTGTGCAGCAGGGCGTCCCGGCTCATCGACAGCGCGACCTTCGGCAAGGCGGAGCCCCATGCCGCCGTGTGCGAGAGCTGCCGCCAGATGCTGGCAGATGCCTGCGCTCAGATCGTGGATCTGTTTGCCGCACAGGCCGCTGTGGGTGCTGCACCGGGCGCACAGAGCGTCTCCAATGACGGCTATGCTGTGACCTTTGCGGCCAACACAAGCCTGAGCGCCGCCGTGCGTTTTGAAGCCTGGCATGTGCTGGAAGCCGCCCTCGGGGCGGACCCCCACGGCCTGCTGTACAGGGGGATCATGTGAGATGAACACGTCTGTTACCGTGGTGAACCTCATCCACGACCCCAAGGCCGACACTGATACGCCCAAGTGCTGGGTGTTCCCGGCCTGCAGCTGGCGGGAGAAGCTGGACACCTCCGGCACCGGCACCAGCAAGGACCCCGAGCGCACCATCCAAATCCGCATCCCGGCCAGCGTTTGCACCCTGGGCTACCTGCCCTATGTGCAGTGGGCGGCGCTGCCTGCCGCCGAAAAGCGCAGGCACTGGACGCTGAAACGCGGCTGGAAGCTGGTGCAGGGCGCGGTGCCCACCCTGACCGCCGAAGAGTACACCCACCTCGAAAAAACGCACCTGTGCTGCACCGTGTCGGCCATTTCGGACAACCGGGAACCGCTGCTGCCGCACTGGCATGTGGAAGGGAGCTGAGACCATGAGCGAAATGATCCCGTTCGGGCCCGTTGCCCCGTCGGCAAAACCGAAGTTTGACCAGCCGGATGGGTTCCGGTATCAGACAGACGGCATCCAGATGCAGCTGTCGTGGCGGCCGGACTTCGGCGCGGAGAAAACCGCAGCTCTGCAAAAGGCACAGTATGCCCTCGCACAGGAAGCGGCCAAGCTGATCGACAGCTATGTGCCCTTTGCCACCGGCACCCTGAAGAACAGCGTGAACCTCGCCAGCAAGTATGACGAGGGTCTGCTGGTGTATGACACGCCCTATGCACGCAAGCAGTATTACCTGCATGAGCAGGGTACTTGCCTGCACGGAGAGACCGGTCTGCGCGGCTCCTACTGGGGCCAGCGTGCCCTGGCTGACGTCGGAGAGCACCTCGCCCTTTACGGTGCGCGGGCCGTCACGACCTTCTGGGGAGGGATGGGACACTTATGAGCGAGAAAGCCACCATCACGGCCATGCGGGAGTGGCTCAAGACCTGCCC
>OGZB01000541.1_pt1 | contig 23144 bp, 19 predicted proteins | sample 1576691 | NCBI WGS metagenome assembly OGZB01 (sample SAMEA3541479, study PRJEB24748) | human gut metagenome | biome: human gut; feature: human-associated habitat; material: faeces | place: China | collected 2012
GGGCAAAATTTGCCAAACAACGCGTAGAGATATTCAAGCTTTCCCTCCGTAAAATGCTCCTCAATATGAAAATTTGCCACCTGGCCTTTGGCATGCACGCCCGCATCCGTTCTCCCCGAACCAATGACTTCCACCGCGTGTCCTGCCATCTGTCCCAGCACTGCTTCTATTTTTCCCTGAATGGTCAGACCGGTGCTGTTCTGCCCCTGCCAGCCCTTGTATCTTGTCCCATCATACTGGATTGTGATTTTATAGTTGTTCATACTTTTTATCCCTGCTTTACTGCAATTTAAACTGTCTTTTAGTTTAACACATTTTCCACTCAAATCCTAGTCTGCGATCTGTCCTGAAACGTTTTTGTGCCGGGGAACTGAAAAATACCAATCCCCCGGCACATTTACTCTGCATTTTATACCAGTTCTGCAATCCTTGTCACCGCAACGTAGATCTCCGATATTTTATACCAGGTACGGTAATCTACCACTCCCGTCACAGGCAAGCCAAAAATAGACTGGAATTTTTCTACTGCTGCCCTCGTTGCCTCTCCGTAAATCCCATCCGGTGTGATCGTCGGGATTGCCGGATAAGCCTGCGAGATTCTCGCTAACTGTTCCTGGATCTGCCGGACCTTATCTCCGGCAGCTCCCACTTCCAGATTATACCGCGGCCAGGATGCCGGGATACCGGAAATCTCCTCCGCTGTATTGATAAACATATTATCACCATAATAATAACGGAGAATTTCTATCGTTTCGTAGTTCTGATCCCCAAGATATTTGCTTCCCCACTGGCTCAGCCAGTTGCTGCACGTCACGCGCTGTCCGTCACAATACTGCGTCAGGATTGGCTGTCTCACATTCGGTCTGGAAAGATAATCGGCAAACAACTCATCGACGATCACAGAGATTGTATCATAGATATTCCGTTCAGGAATCCATTTATGGTCAAAAGCGGTAGATGAGGTAATCGTGAAATCATATCCTTTGTTCCGGTACCATTCTGTATACACACGGTTCAGTGTAAAGGACATGATCGCAAGCACATTTGCACGGATGGTATTCTCCGGCCAAGTGGCGTAAATCTCGCTGGAAGCCACATTTTTGATATAGTCTTTATACTTTACGTAATAATTTCTTGCAGTAGAATCCCGCGGGCTTCCATCGTGGACAACAATATATTCAGGAACGACGACACGACTTAAGACAATCTCACCGGATTCAATGGTTGGCTTGATCTCATCCTCTGGAATCTTGGGTGGGTATGTGGCATATAATGTATGAGCGGGTATGACGAACACAGCTTCATTTTCTTCCTGGTTATCGACGGGTTTCATGCTGACATTCTGCAGGGCTGTTACGTGGGGCAGAATCTCTGTTCCGGCAATGCTGACGGATTCATATCCGTCAGCAGATATTTGTAAGGTGTATTCTGAATACGGCTGGATCTCATTTTCCGGGTCCAGGCTGTATTCCAGCGGTGGTGCGGCGAGATCGATTATATCGGTCTGTCCGGAACTGTCGGTAGTAAGCTGCTCTAAAGGAGTTTCCGGGATACCGGTGTAGGAGATGGAAATCCGGGCTCCCTGAATCGGATATGCAGTGATGTCGGAGACAAGATTGATCTGCAGACGGCCTTTATCAGGAGTATCCTGAGTGGTTGGAGTCGCTCCATTCATAATAATAGGACCTCTTTTAAAACTCTGTTACTGACAGAGTATGCAAAAGTAAGAAAAATGTGAGAATTGCGGAAAGAGAAAGAAACCGGTATAATAAAGTATTTCTACATTATACAGAAAATCATAAGAATGATAGAAACAGGAGCGAAAAACAGAGCATGAAAAGAAGACATTTGCGAATATATAGAAAAAGAAGAAAAAAGAAAACGCTCATCCTGATTCTGATATGCATCTTATTCATAGGGATTGCGGCAGCAGAGCAAATCGAATACATAGATATGGAACAGTTTATTTCCGATAAACAGGAAGAGATTCCTTATCAGAAAGTATCCAAAACGGCAGAAGAGAACACAGAAAAATACTATTACCGGCAATTGCCGGAAGAACAGAAGCAAGTTTATCGGGAAATCCTGGAAGGTGTCAGAAATCACACAGAGGAGATCTATGTACATGATACAGATGCGGATGAGACGAATCAGATATTCCAGAAGCTGATGAAAGATCAGCCGGATATCTTCTGGTGTGATGGAACAGCGACAGCTACAACGCATAAGGGAACGGAAAGCTATACGGTTCTGAAACCAAAATATTTTTATACAGCTAAGGAAAGCCAGACGATGCAGACAGAGATTACGCAGGCGGCAGCAAAGTGGCTGGCAGGTCTGGATGCTGATGCAGATGAGTATCAAAAAATTCTCTATGTGTATGAAAAAATCGTAGATGAAGTGGACTATGACGAGAGTGCACCGGATAACCAGAACATTTACAGCATATTTGTCAACAGGCAATCCGTATGTGCCGGATATTCAAAGGCAATGCAATACTTACTGGAACAGCTTGGTGTGTTCTGTACTTATGTGACAGGAAAGACGACAGAAGGCGGAAACCATGCATGGAATCTGGTGAAGTGCAACGGCGATTATTATTACGTTGACACAACCTGGGGAGATCCGGTGTTTCAGCAGGAAGAAGGCGAGGAGATATCCCGGGATACAAATCAAGAAACAGACACTTCCGGAAATAAGACAAATATCAGTTATGATTACATGTGCTGTGATGATACACAGCTGTTCCAGACACATATCCTGGATAAAGACACGCAGATGCCGGAGTGCAGCAAGATGGATTGCAATTATTATGTGGTAAATGGAATGTATTACACGCAGTATGATGCGGAACAGGCATTGGGAGCCATGAACCAGACGATCTGGTCGAAGAAAAGTGCGACCACTTTCAAGTTCTCTGATAATGCGGTTTATCAACAGGCGCATGATGACATTTTCCAGAAAGAACTTGCAAAAGCAGCGCAGAATCTGGCAGACTACTATGGGTTATCACAGGTGAAGTACCAGTACATCGATGATCCTAGATTACACAAGATTGTAATATTTTGGCAGTATTCATAAAAAAACAAAAATATCCGTTGAAAATCCTCGGATTATGTAGTATAATTTTTACAATTTGTGAAGACATAAATTGTCTGGTACCGATGGATCAAAACAGGGCAGTTTTGTGCTTGCACAAACTGCCTTTTGTTCTATATTTTTAAGAAAAAATTCCTTGTTACAACGAATTTTTTTTGCCCAAATATAGGAATATACCTGAGGGACGGCGGGATGGCTTCATAAAAAAGAAAAAGAAACACAGAAGGGAAAAGGTGAATATATGAAAGCATTTCTTATATTAGAAGACGGGACTGTCTTTACCGGAACCAGTATCGGTTCGACAAAAGACATGATTAGTGAGATAGTGTTTAATACTTCAATGACAGGTTATCTGGAGGTATTAACCGACCCTTCTTATGCGGGACAGGCCGTAGTAATGACCTATCCATTGATTGGAAATTATGGCATCACACCGGATATGGAGTCAAGGAAGGCATGGCCGGATGGATATATCGTAAGAGAACTTTCCAGAATGCCAAGCAACTTCCGTTGTGAAGGAACAATTCAGGATTTCCTGAAAGAACACCTCCTCAAAGACCTCCCGGCGGTCGGCGCTCTTGACGGACAAAATCTCGTCAATGCGGCCCTGCCCGATGATGGAGTAGCCCTCGCGGCCCAGGCCGGTGTCCATGAACAGCTCGTTCACGTCCTTCAGGCGGACGGAGCGGCGGTTGATGTAGTACTCGCTCTCGCCGGAGCGGTAGTACCGCCGGGTGACCATCACCTCGCTCTCCTCCATCGGGAAGATGTGGTCGGTGTTGTCCAGCACCAGGGAGACCTCCGCGAAGCCCTGCTGTCTGCGCACCGCCGTGCCGCCGAAGATTACGTCCTCCATCTTGCCGCCCCGCAGGGCCTTGGAGGACTGCTCCCCCATGACCCAGCGGATGGCGTCGGAGATATTCGATTTCCCGCTTCCGTTGGGACCCACAATGGCGGTCATGTCCTCCCCAAAGGAGAGTACCGTCTTGTCCGGAAAGGATTTGAACCCCTGGATTTCCAGCGCTTTTAAATACAAGGCCTGCACCTCGCCATTTTATTGTTCTGAATAAATTATTATACCAAGGAACGGCGTCCTTTGCAAACCCTTTTCCACAAAAACGCGGAGCGCCTGAGCGCTCCGCGTCTGGTTTGGTGGTATACAGCGGGCAAACCATTTCGCAGGGGCGGATACCTACATACGCCCGCCGTACACCAGGTTTTGCACCGCCCCAGGCCCTGTGAAGGCCTGACAGGACAGGCGGCCATAAAGGCCACCCCTACAGAGGAGCCGGACAGCCCCTGCACGTAGGGGCGACCCTTGTGGTCGCCCGTGGGCCGGTTATTCCCCAGCCTTCAACTTCTCTATCGCAGCCTTAGCCGCATTCTGCTCCGCCGCCCAAACCGCCGCAGGCGGTTTGGGGCCCCCATTTCTCTCCATCTGGCCGGGCGGAGTGAATCCGCCCGGCATCAAGATTTTGCTCCGCAAAATGCTTGACGCCGCTGACGCGGCGGCTCGCTTCCGCTCGCAAAAGAGGCGGAGCGGCCGGTTATTCCCCAGCCTTTAACTTCTCTATCGCAGCCTTAGCCGCGTTCTGCTCCGCCTCTTTTTTGCTGCGGCCGCGGCCCTGGCCGATGGGAATGCCGTTGAGATCCACCTCCACCGAGAAGATCTTGGCGTGATCAGGGCCCTCGGCGCCGATGAGCTGGTAGCCCAGCACCTGGCCGCTCTCCCGCTGCACCAGCTCCTGAAGGGCGGTCTTGTAATCGCGGCTGGCGCTCTTCTCCGCCTCCCGGTCCAGGATGAACTTCTGGATGAGCTTCCGGGCCGAGCCGATGCCGCCGTCCAGGTACACGGCGGCCAGCACCGCCTCCACCGCGTCGGCAATGATGGAGGGCCGCTCCCGGCCGCCGCCGGCCTCCTCCCCCTTGCCCAGCTTCAGGTAGGCGCCCAGCTCCAGGCACTGGGCCACTTCCACCAGGCTGCCCTCACACACCAGGGCCGCCCGGGTGCGGGTCAGATCCCCTTCCGGCAGGTCGGGGTGGGTGCGGAACAGGTAGTCGGCCACGACCATACCAAGCACAGAGTCCCCCAGAAATTCCAGCCGTTCATTGCTCTGCAGCCCCTTGGCCTTGTTCTCGTTGGCGTAGGAGCTGTGGGTGAGGGCGTTTTCCAGAAGGGCCCGGTTGGTAAACCGGTAACCCAGCTTTTCTTCCAATGCCTCCATGGCCGATCCTCCCTTTCAAAGCCGGAGCCCCGCCGGGAGGCGGGGCTCCTGTCTCTTTGGTTTCTTCAGTCCTCCAGCTTGGACTTGAGGTAGCGGACCAGATCCGCCACGGTGGAGATACCGGACAGATCCTCCTCGTCCATGTCCTCCAGGCCAAACTCCTCTTCCACAGCCATGGTCATCTCCACGATGTCCAGGGAGTCGGCCCCCAGATCCTCAAACGAGGTGTCCATGGTAATGCTGTCCACGTCCACGCCGAACTGTTCGGACAGCAGGGCGGCGAGCTTCTCGAAAATCATGTTCATCTACTCCTGTCGCTTCCGTCGTTCCCGACGGTGTCATTGCACTATGATAATAGGCAAGTTTCTCCCGCCTGTCAATAGGAAAGTCAAAATTTTCCCATTTACTCACTGCGCAGGCGCATGTGGTCGATATTTTCGGTGATGTCCTCAATAATGCCGGAGGCCGCGAAGCTCTGGGCCTGGCGGATGGCGTTCTTGATGGCGAAGTCGTCGGAGGAGCCGTGGGCCTTGATGACGGGCTTGGAGATGCCGATGAGGGGGGTGCCGCCCACCTCGCCGGAGTCCATCATCTTCTTGAAATCCCGCAGGCCGCCGGAAACCAGCACCGCCGCCAGCTTGGTGAGCAGGTTCTTCTTGAACATGGCCTTGAGCTGCTTGGCCATGAAGCCGCCGGTGCCCTCCATGGTCTTGAGGAAGATGTTGCCGGAGTAGCCGTCGGACACGATCACGTCCACCTCGCCGTACACCGCCTCCCGGGCCTCCACGTTGCCCACGAAGTGGATGCGCCCGGCCTTGCCCGCCTCGGTGAGCAGGGCGTGGGCCTCCCGCTGGAGGTCGGTGCCCTTGGAGGGCTCGGCGCCAATGTTGAGCAGGCCCACCTTGGGCTCAGGGCGCTTGAGCACCCGCTCGGCGTAATAGGAGCCCATAAAGGCGAACTGGAGCAGATACTCCGGCGTACCCTCCGCCGTGGCGCCGCAGTCGATGAGCACCGCGCCGCCGCCGCCGGTAGGCACCACCGGGGCCATGGCCGCCCGGCGGATGCCCCGGATGCGCTTGACCATCAGCGTGGCCGCCGACAACAGCGCCCCCGTGCTGCCCGCGGAGACAAAGGCCGCCCCGTCCCCGTTCTTCAGCAGGTTCAGGCCCACGGTCAGGGAGGAGTCCTTCTTCTCCTTAAAGGCGGTGGCCGGGTTGTCGCACATCTCCACCACCTCGGAGGCGTGGACAATCTCCAGCCCCGGGGGCAGTTCGCCGATGCCGTCCCCCTTGAGCACCTTGAGGATGTCCTCCCCCCGGCCCACCAGAATGACTTCCACGCCCAGCTCCCGCACCGCGGCGAGGGCACCCCGCACGTTGGAGACGGGCGCGTTGTCGCCGCCCATGGCGTCTACGATGATCTTCATATGTTCTCCTCCACTTTCTCTGTTCATTCCTGGATAAACGGCAACGGCGGGCGGGCACCCGGCGGGGCGGGCGACCACAAGGGTCGCCCCTATGCGTTTGGGCCGCCCGGTGTTCCTGTAGGGGCGGCCTTTATGGCCGCCCGTTCTGTCCAATCCCCAGGGTGCCGGAGCGGGAACCCCGCAGCAGAGGGCGGATGTGGGCATCCGCCCCTACAGACGTGCCCACGGCGGGGCGGGCGACCACAAGGGTCGCCCCTACGTGTTGGGGCCGCCCGGCATTCCTGTAGGGGGCGATGCCCTCATCGCCCCGCCCCATCGTCTTGCCGCAGAGGCCGGGGCTCGTCCGTAAGGCCCAGGAGATAGTCGGCGCTGATGTTGTAGTGCTCACACAAAAGGGCAAGCTTGGCAAAGGTAGATGCCTTGCGGCCATTTTCCATTTCACCAATTTGATTTTGTTTGATACCGAGAAAATCGGCCAAGTCTTTTTGAGTTTCTCCCCTATCTTTTCTTAGGCATTTTAGCCGTGTGCCAAACAAATCATTGGAATACACCGAATCCCCCCTTGACATTTCCCACTAATAGCGTGTATACTAAATCCACACTATTAGTGGGGTGTTGATAAAATGAATGATTTCCTACAGCAGCTCTTAGAACATGAGCTGGATAACAGGCACTTGGATTTCCGTCAAGCCCCCGGCTATCAAGAGCGGCTGGAGCGCATCAGCGCCTGCCACGACCAGATCCGCTCCTCCCTCGGGCTGGATTTTCTCGACCGTCTCAACGATCTGGAGGGCGAAATGTCCGATTATGAGCGGCTGGCCTGCTTCCGGCACGGCTTCCGTCTGGCCGGGCGTCTCCTCATGGAACTGCTGCCTTGAGCAGCGGGCGGATGTGGGCATCCGCCCCTGCGGACGTGTGCCCGGCGGGGCGGACGTCCACAGGGGGAGCCCCCATGCGTTTGGGCCGCCCAGCGTTCCTGTAGGGGCGGCCTTTATGGCCGCCCGTTCTGTCCGATCCCCAGGGTGTCGGTGCGGGAACCCCGCGGCAGTGGGCGGATGTGGGCATCCGCCCCTACGGACGTGCGCCCGGCAGGGCGGGCGACCACAAGGGTCGCCCCTACGTGTTGGGGCCGCCCGGTGCTCCTGTAGGGGCGGCCTTTGTGGCCGCCCCTACCGCCAGTCCAGCCCGTCCAGAAGCTCCAAGGCCCGTTTGGACAGCTCAGCGTTCTTGTTCCGCTTGTTCCCCATGGAACCTGGGTTCCATGGGAACCCCCATTTTTCTCCCTCGGCGGAAGTGAATTCCGCCTGCGGCAAGGTTTTGCCTCCCGGCAAAACTCTTGACGCGCCTTCCGGCGCGGCTCGCTTCCGCTCGCAGGGCAAGCGGAACCGCCCTACCGCCAGTCCAGCCCGTCCAGAAGCTCCAAGGCCCGTTTGGACAGCTCGGCGTTCTTGTTCCGCTTGCCCTTGACGCGGTAGCCCAGGGGCGGGATGATGCCGAAGTTGACGTTCATGGGCTGGAAGTCGGTGACGCTCTCGTTGCTGATATAGCGCGCCAGGGCGCCGACGGCGGTCTCCTGGGGGAAGTCCACGGGGGGCTTGCCCTCCAGCCGCCGGGCCAGCTCCACGGCGGCCAGGAAGCCGGAGGCAGTGGACTCCACGTACCCCTCCACGCCGGTGATCTGCCCGGCGAAGCAGACGCGGGCCTCCTTCTTCACCCGGTAATAGCGGTCCAGCAGCCGGGGGGAGTCCAGATAGGTGTTGCGGTGCATGACGCCGTAGCGCACGAACTCGGCGTTCCTGAGGGCGGGGATCATGGAGAACACCCGCCTCTGCTCCGGCCATTTCAGGTGGGTCTGGAAGCCCACCAGGTTGTAGATGGTGCCGTCGGCGTTGTCCCGGCGGAGCTGCACCACGGCGAAGGGCTCCTTTCCGGTCTTGGGATCGTTCAGGCCCCGGGGCTTGAGGGGGCCGTAGCACAGGGTCTGCTTCCCCCGGCGGGCCATGACCTCCACGGGCATACAGCCTTCGAACACATGCTTGTCCTCAAAGCCGTGAACCTCCGCCTCCTGGGCGGCGCACAGCTCGGTCCAGAAGGCGTCGTACTCCTCCTCCGTCATGGGGCAGTTGATGTAGTCCGGGGTACCCCTGTCGTAGCGGGAGGCGAAGAAGGCGCTGTCCATATCCACGCTCTCGAAGGTGACCAGGGGGGCCGCCGCGTCGTAGAAATTGAGGGTGCGGCTCTCGGGGAAGAAGGCCCGGATGGCCTCCGCCAGCGGGTCGGAGGTCAGGGGGCCGGAGGCCACGATCACGTTCCCCGACTCCGGGATTTGGGTGACCTCCCCCTCCTCCACGGTGATGAGGGGGTGGGAGCGGATCTTCTCCGTCACCGCACGGGCGAACCCGTGGCGGTCCACCGCCAGGGCGCCCCCCGCCTCCACCCGGTGGGCGTCGGCGCAGGCCAGGATCAGGGAGTCCATGCGGCGCAGCTCCTCCTTGAGCAGGCCCACCGCGTTCTCCAACTGGTCGGAGCGCAGGGAGTTGGAGCACACCAGCTCCCCGAACCACTCGGTATGGTGGGCGGGGGTCATTTTGGAGGGCTTCATCTCCCGCAGGGTGACAGGGACGCCCCGCTGGGCAAGCTGCCACGCGGCCTCCGAGCCCGCCAGGCCTGCGCCGATTACAATAACTGGTTCCATGGGTTCCTCCTTGTGTGGGACTCAGCGGATGAAGTGGGTGCGCAGAGGCTCCTCCCGCTCCGGCAGGCCGTATTTCTCCCGGCCCAGGGCGATGCTCTTGACCAGGAAGGCCATATTCCGGGCCAGGGTGCGCATGGTCTGGAGGCCCTCGGCGTCCTGGGCGGCCTCGCCCGGCAGGCGGCCGTGGATGCTGTTCCAGTACTGGCTGGAGGCCACCGGCATGCCGCTGATGGTAAAGAATTTGTTCAGCTCGTCAAAGGTGGAGGACAGGCCGCCCCGCCGGGCCGCCGCCACGGCGGCCCCCACCTTCATGGTCTTGTCAAAGGGAGTGGAGTAAAACAGCCGGGTCAGCAGGGCCACCAGGGTGGCGTTGGCCGAGGCGTAGTACACCGGGCTGCCCACCACCAGCCCGTCGCAGGCCTCCAGCTTGGGGGCCAGCTCGTTCACCAGATCGTCGAACACGCACCGGCCCAGCTCGGCGCACTTGCCGCAGGCGATACACCCCCGGATAACCCGGTTTCCCACCTGCACCCGCTCGGTCTCCAGACCCTCGGCGGCAAACACGGTCTCCATCTCGTCCAGGGCGGCGGCGGTGTTGCCCTTGGGCCGGGGACTTCCGTTGAGCAGCAGAATCTTCATGCCAACACGCTCCTTTTCCAAATTACACGCCCATACACCACCCCACCAGTGCGATGATTGCCAGGTGGGCGGGATAGAAGGCGTAAAAGAACCACTTGGGAATCCGGATGCCGGAGTGGGTGCGGCAGAGGATCAGCGGCAGGGCCAGCAGGGCGAAGATGGTCCAGTTGACGGCGTGGCCGCCCACCACTAGGGCCAGAGGGTCCTCCAGGGAGCCGCCCCACAGGGCGGGAATCCAGAACAGGGTATACAGCCCCGCCAGCAGGGCGGGCTTGTTCCGGCAGAAGTAGAAGATCAGCATCAGAATGACGCCGTTGTAGTTGTAGTCAAAGCTTCCGAAGGCCAGCACCAGAACCCCCAGCACGAGGAGCCACCAGCGCCGGGTGGTCAGCCCCCACATGGCCAGCAGGCTGAGGAAGAGGGTGAAGAAGATGTTCCAGTTGGTCAGGTTGCCCAGGATGTCGTCGGCGTTGAAGGCCAGAATCCAGAAGGGCTGGGACACCACGGCGAAGATCGCCAGCCGCCCTAGGTAGCGCCTGATGTCGTGGGTGTAGAGCAGGCCCACCGTCAGGCAGTAGCAGAACAGTGGGAAGGCCAGCCGGCCGATCCACCGGAACACGGGGATCTCCGGGAAAAAGGCCCCGCCGATGTGATCCACCAGCATGGCGGCGATGGCGACCAGCTTGAGCAGGTCGGTGTCCAGGTTGGTGCGCAGCTTTCTCTCTTGGGGTTCCATGATCTCATTCCTCCGGTATTTCAACTGAGTCTGCCGTCAGGGGGAATCCCTGACGGCTTCCACCGGTGGAAGCGGGCCTCAGGCCTCGCTCTTGGTCTTGGCCGCGGCTTTTTTCGCCGCCGGTTTCTTTGCCGCCGTCTTCTTGGGAGCGGCGGTTTTCTTGGCGGCCGCCGTCTTCGCGGCCGGCTTTTTGGCGGCGGTCTTTTTGGCCGCCGCCTTTTGGGCGGGCTTCTTCTCCTCCTCGGGAGGGGCGCCCTCCGCCGGGCTCTCCGCGGAGGCGGCCTTTTTCTTGTAGCCCCGCTGATCCTCGGGTAGGAAGTTGGGGCACTCCGGGTTGATGCAGAAGGGCTTCTTGAACCCCCGGCCCGACTTCTTGAACAGGGTGTGGCCGCACTCGGGGCAGGTCTCCTTCACCGGCACGTCCCAGGTCATGAAGTCGCACCGCTTGGCCTCGTCCTTGTTGGAGTTGTTCTCGCAGCCGTAGTAGGCGTATCCCCGCTTGGAGGTCTTTTTGAGGATCTTGCCGCCGCACTTGGGGCACTTGCCGGGCATCTCGATGACGATGGGCTGGGTGTGGTCGCACTCCGGCCAGCCGGGGCAGGCCAGGAAGCGGCCGAACCGGCCGGACTTATACACCAGATTGCGCCCGCACTTGGGGCAGATCACGTCGGACACCTCGTCGGGCACCTTGATGCGCTCGCCGTCCAGATCCGCCTCGGCCTTCTGGAGCTCCTGCTCAAAGTCGCCGTAGAAGTCGCCCAGCAGGCTTTTCCAGTCCACCTTGCCGGTCTCCACCTCGTCCAGCCGCTCCTCCATGGTGGCGGTGAAGGTGGTATCCACGATGTCGGTGAATTTGTCCTTCATCAGGCCGGTGACCACCTCCCCCAGGGGAGTGGGGCGGAGGTTCCTGCCCTCCTTCACCACGTACTCCCGGTCCAGGATGGTGGAGATGGTGGGGGCGTAGGTGGAGGGGCGGCCGATGCCCTTCTCCTCCAGGGCCTTGATCAGCGTGGCCTCGGTGTAGCGGCTGGGGGGCTGGGTGAAGTGCTGGTCGGGCTTGAGGGCCTCCAGCTTCAGGGCCTCCCCCTCCTTCAGATCGGGCAGGGGGGACTGGAACGCCTCCTCCTCCTCGTCCTTCCCCTCCACGTACACGGCGGTGTAGCCGGAGAACTTGAGGGCCGAGTGGGTGGCCCGGAAGGTGTATCCCGCGGAGGCCACCTCGATGGACACGCTGTCGTACACGGCAGAGGCCATCTGGCAGGCCAGGAAGCGGCTCCAGATGAGCTTATAGAGCTTATACTGCTCGGCGGTGAGGGACTTTCTGATGTCCTCCGGGGTCAGGTTCACGTTGGAGGGCCGGATGGCCTCGTGGGCGTCCTGGGCGCCGGATTTGGTCTTGTAGACCCGGGCCTTGCCGGGGTAGTAGTCCGCGCCGTAGCGGGAGAGGATGAACTCCTTCGCGGCGGCGGTGGCCTCGTCGGACAGGCGGAGGGAGTCGGTACGCATATAGGTGATGAGACCCACGGTGCCCTCCCCCTCGATGTCCACGCCCTCATAGAGCTGCTGGGCGATGGACATGGTACGCCGGGGGGTCATGTTGAGCTTGCGGCTGGCCTCCTGCTGGAGGGTGGAGGTGATGAAGGGGGGCGCGGGGTTGCGCTGCTTGTCCTGGCGCTTGACGCCGGTGACGGCGAAGGGGGCGTTCTTCACCGCCTCCATGACGGCGTTGACCTCCGCCTCGCTGTTCAGCTCCACCTTCTTCTCCCGGCCGTAGAAGCTGGCCTTGAACTGCCCCAGGTTGGGGGCGATGCGGGAGAGATCGGCGTCCAGGGACCAGTACTCCTGGGGGACAAAGGCCTTGATGTCGGCCTCCCGCTCGCACACCAGCCGGGTGGCCACCGACTGCACCCGCCCGGCGGACAGGCCCCGGCGGATCTTCTTCCACAGCAGGGGGGAGATCTGATAGCCCACGATGCGGTCCAGCACCCGGCGCGCCTGCTGGGCGTTCACCAGATCCATGTCGATGGCCCGGGGGTGGGCGATGGAGTCGTTGACCACCTTCTTGGTGATCTCGTTGAAGGTCACCCGGTAGGTCTTGTCGTCCGGGATGCCCAGCATCTCCTTCAGGTGCCAGGAGATGGCCTCGCCCTCCCGGTCGGGGTCGGTGGCGAGGAACACTTTCTCACTCTTCTTGGCGGATTTTTTCAGCTCGTCAATGACCTCTTCCTTGCCCTTAATGGGCTGGTAGTTCAGTTCAAAGCCGTGCTCCACGTCCACGCCCAGCTTGCTCTTGGGCAGGTCGCGCACGTGGCCCATGGAGGCCTTCACCTCATAGCCCGGGCCCAGATATTTGCCGATGGTCTTGGCCTTCGCCGGAGACTCGACGATCACCAAATTCGATTTTGCCACAGCATAGTACTCCTTACATACTTAGTCGTCAAAGCGGACGGCAGCGGTAAACCGCTTGCCGGGAAGCTCATTCAGATAGCCCTGAGCCTGCAGCAGGGTCAGGGCAGTGTTCACCCGCCGGGCGGGAATCTCGGTGCGGCCCACGATCTCGTCGGGCACCAGGGCGCGGCCGCTCAGCAGGGCGAAGATGGCCCGCTGTTCGTCCCCCATGGCCTCCAGCTCACTCCGGGGGCGCAGAGGGAGGGGATTCCTCTCCGCCGGACGGGGCACCGGCTCCGGCGCCGGCTCGGCCGCCGCCTCCAGCCGCGCCTCCGCCCCCTCCCGGGACAGCGAAGGGGCCTGCCGCACCTTATGGGGAAAGCGTGTCACATATTCCACCAGAATATCCTGGGCCGAGCGGATCAGCTTGGCCTCGCCCCGGGCGATCAGGCCGTTGGTGCCCGCGCTCATGGGCGCGTCCGCCGGACCGGGGACGGCGAACACCTCCCGGTTCTGGTCCAGGGCCAGCCGGGCGGTGATCAGCGTGCCGCTGTGCTCGGCGGCCTCCACCGCCGCCACGCCCGCGGACAGGCCGCTGAGGATGCGGTTGCGGATGGGGAATCGCCAGCCCTCCGGCGGGGTGCCGGGCGGGTTCTCCGACAGGATGGCCCCGGCGGCGGTCACGTCCTCGTAGAGTCCCTGGTTGCGCCGGGGGTAGACCACGTCCACCCCGCCGGCCAGCACCGACACCGCCGGGCCGCCGCCCTGGAGGGCCCCCTTGAGGGCGGCCGCGTCGATGCCCTGTGCCAGGCCGGAGAGCACCAGCGCCCCCGACCGGGCCAGCTCCAGGCCCAGCCGCCCCGCCATGGCCACGCCGTAGGGGGTACACTCCCGGGCGCCCACGATGGCGACGGCCAGCTCCTCGTCAAAGCGGAAGAGCCGCCCCTTCACATAGAGCACCAGGGGAAAGTCGTGGAGCTGGAGCAGACGCTCCGGGTAGGCCGCGTCCTGATAGGTCAGCAGGGTGACGCCCAGCCGGTCGCAGTCGCCCAGGATGCGCTCCGCCCGCTCCAGGGACTTGTCCGCCAGGGAGCGGCAAAGCTTTTCACTCAATGAAAGCAGTTCGTACTCCCCGGGGTCGGCGAAGTAGGCCGCCTCTGCGGTGCCGAACCGGCGCACCAGCGCCGCGGCCGTCTCGGGCCGGAGGCCCTCCCGGGTGGTGAGCCACAGCAGATAGGTTAACGCAGCCACGGGATTGCCTCCTTCCGGCTGTTGTCTTGTTCTGTGCCGCGCCAGCGCGCGGCCCCACCGGGGTGGGGCCGTCCGCTGGGGCGGCCTGGCTCAGCGCCAGCCCTCCCAGAGCACCACAGACGCCGCCACGGCGGCGTTGAGGGACTCGCAGCGGTCCCGCATGGGGATTTTCAAAGTCGCCCGGCAGGCGTCCAGCACCGGCTGGGACACCCCCCGCCCCTCGCTGCCGATGACCACGGCGGCGCCCTCCAGCGGGACGGCGCGGATGTCCTCCGTGTCGTCCCGCAGGGCGGTGGCATACAGGGGGGCGGCCGACCGGGCCAGCAGGCCGGTCAGCTCCTCCAGCGTCCCCTCCCACACCGGCAGGCGGAAGCAGGCCCCCATGGTGGCGCGCACCGTCTTGGGGGCAAAGGGCTCGGCGCAGCCGGGCAGCAGGAACAGCCCCGCCGCCCCGAAGGCGTCGGCGGTGCGCCAGACGGTGCCCACGTTGCCGGGGTCCTGCACCCCGTCCAGCACCAGCAGGCGGCCCTCCGGCAGCGCCTCCGGCGGAGCGGTGTCCGGCGTCCGGCACACGGCCAGCATGCCCTGGGGGGTCTCCACGGTGGACACCGCCCGCAGCAGCGCCTCCGGCACCTCCACCACCCGCACCCCGGCGGGCAGCTCCGCCGGGGGGGCGGTTCCCTCCGCCACCACCAGCAGCTCCGGCGGCGGCCCCCAGCGCAGGGCCTCCCCCACCAGCTTGACCCCTTCACAGAGGAATACCCCCTGGGCCCGGCGGGCCTTTTTCTCCGCCCCCAGCCTGCGCAGGCGGGTGATCAGCGGATTTTGCCGGCTGGTGATGCGCTCCATGGCGGTCCTCCTTACAAATCCTGGAGATGGTTGATGTCCTCCGTGCGGCCCAGGGCCACCACCGCATCGCCCGGCTCAATGACATAGCTGGCGCCGGGGGCCACGTTCAGCGCCCCGTCCTTACCCCTGCGCACGGCGATGATGTTGACCTTGTAACGGGCCCGCACATCCAGATTTTGAATCGTTTCGTAGTGCCACTCCTTGGGCACGGCGGTCTCCACGATGCCGAAATCCTCGCTCAGCTCAATGAAGTTGAGCACGTTGGAGCTGGAGAGCCCCTGGGCCAGCTTGACCCCCATCTCGTGCTCGGGGAACACCACCCGGTCCGCCCCGATCTTCTCCAGCACCTTGCGGTGGACGTGGCTCTGTGCCTTGCAGATGACCCGCTTGACCCCAATCTCCTTCAGATTGAGCGTGATAAGGGCGGAGTTTCCGATATCGTCTCCCACCGCCACCACGGCGCAGTCGTAGTTGCGCACGCCCAGGGCCCGCAGAACCGAGGGGTCCCTGGCGTCGCCGGTGACGGCGTGGGTGACCTTTTCGGCCACCCTCTGCACGTGATCCTCCCGCTCGTCCACAGCCAGCACCTCGTGGCCCAGGGAGCTGAGCTCCGTGGCCACGGCGCTGCCGAACCGGCCCAGGCCGATGACAACAAAGGTTTTCATAACAGGGAAAGCACTTCCTTTTCTCCTGACGCGGCGCGTCAGCCGATCATGACGTTCATCTCAGGGTATTTGATCTTGGCCGGATGCCTGTTTCCGGTGATAAAGGCGATGGAGAAGGACAGGATGCCCACACGGCCCATATACATCAGCAGGATCAGCAGCCCCTGGGAGAAGGGGGTGAGGGTGGGGGTGATCCCGGTGGTCAGGCCCACCGTGCCCATGGCGGAGGCCACCTCAAAGGCGCTGTCCAGGTAGGGCAGATCCTCCACCGTGGACACCACCATGGAGCTGAACACAAAGACAAACAGCACCACCAGCGCCAGAGTCATGGCATTGAGCACCCGGCGGTAGTGGATCGCCCGGCCGCGGAAGGTGACCTGCTCCCGGCCCATGAGGCCGGAGCGCAGGGCCAGCAGCAGCACGCCCACCGTGGCGGTCTTGATGCCGCCGGCGGTAGAGCCGGAGGAGCCGCCGATGAGCATCAGCACGCAGGACATGGCCTTGCTGGTGTCGCTGAGGCCGCCCTGGCCGATGGAGTCGAAGCCGGCGGTGCGCAGGGTGACGGACTGGAACAGGGCGTTGAGTCCCTTCTGCCAGAGGGGCATGTACCCCAGGGTGGCGGGATTGTCAAACTCCTCCATCAGGAAGAACAGGGCGCCCCCCACGATCAGCACGGCGGTGATGAGGAGCACCATCTTGCTGTAGACCGACAGCCTGCTCCAGCACCGCTTGTCCACAATGTCCTCCCACACGAAGAAGCCCAGGCCGCCCACCACAATGAGGGCGGCGGTGGTGCCCAGCATCAGGGGGTTGTCGTTGTAGCCGGCCAGGCTGCTAAAGGCACCGAAGCGCCCTCCCAGCAGATCAAAGCCCGCGTTACAGAAGGAGGAGACCGCGTGGAACACGGCGTGCCAGGTGCCCTTGAGAAAGCCGAACTCCGGGATGAGGCACACCGACATGAGCACCGCCCCCGCCGTCTCCATGGCGAAGGTGCCGATGAGGGCGTGGCGCACCACCCGCACCACCCCGTCCATGTCGTTGAGGTTGAGGGTGGACACCATGATAAGCCGCTCCGACAGGCCAATACGCCGGTGGAGGGCGAAGGAGACGAGGGTGATGACCGTCATGAAGCCCAAGCCGCCCAACTGGATCATGGTCAGGATGACCGCCTGACCGAACAGAGTCCACTGGGTCCACGTGTCCACCAGGATCAGGCCGGTGACGCAGGTGGAGGAGGTGGCGGTGAACAGTCCGGTGAAGAACCCGGCGCTCTGTCCGTCCCGGGAGGCGATGGGCAGGGTCAGCAGCAGCGCCCCGATCAGAATAATCGCCGCGAAGGAGCCCGCCACGATCCGGGTGGCGTTGAGGCTCCGGCTGCGGATAAAGCTGTCCCGCAGCCAGAGCGCGCATTTCTTGATCAAAGCCTTGGCCTCCTTAAGGGTGGGATGGAAACGATTTTGACGCAGAAAAGCATGCCGAAGGAAGGATTCCCTTCGGCATGCTCATTCAGTCCGGCGAATTCCAGCCGGGGATGGGAGCAGCGGGGGTATGAAACGCCCGGTCAGCACGCAGATATTCACTTCCCAGGCGCTTCTCCATGGCTCTCCTCATACCCCCTTGCACTTGCTCCCGCTTCCCAGGACAGACCGGCTCAATACAGCTTGGCGCCCGCCGGAATGTGGTCGTCCACCATCAGGCAGTGGAGCTTCTCCACGCCCTCCTCGTGGTGTACCGCGGAGATGATCATGCCGCAGGAGTCAATGCCCATCATCTTGCGGGGCGGCAGGTTGGTAATGGCGATGAGGGTCTTGCCCACCAGCTCCTCCGGCTCATAGGTGTCGTGGATGCCGCTCAGGATCACACGATCCTCGCCGGTGCCGTCATCCAGAACGAACTTCAGCAGCTTCTTGCTCTTGGGCACGGCGGTGCACTCCTTGACCTTCACGGCCCGGAAGTCGGACTTGGCAAAGGTCTCGAAGTCCACGAACTCCTGGAACAGGGGCTCAATCTCCACCTTGGAGAAGTCCACCGGGCCCTGCTCGGCGGCGGGGACAGCGCAGTTGGTTCCAGCCGCGGCGCGCTTGGCGGACTCAGGCTTGTCCAGGGGCTTCATGGTGGGGAAGAGGATCACGTCGCGGATGGAGTCGGAGTCGGTGAGCAGCATCACGCAGCGGTCGATGCCGATACCCATGCCGCCCGTGGGGGGCAGGCCGTACTCCAGGGCGTTGATGAAATCCTCGTCCATCATGCCGGCCTCGTCGTTGCCCATCTCACGCAGGGCCAGCTCGTGCTCGAAGCGGCCGCGCTGGTCGATGGGATCGTTGAGCTCGGAGAAGGCGTTGGCAAACTCACAGTGGTTGATAAACAGCTCGAAGCGCTCGGTGAGGCGGGGATCCTTGGGGGAGCGCTTGGTCAGCGGGGACACCTCCACCGGATACATGGTGATGAAGGTGGGCTGGATCAGCTTCTCCTCCACCCGCTGGTCAAAGGCCTCGTACAGGGCGGTGCCCCAGGTGCGCTCGCAGCCCTCCAGATCGATGCCCTTGGCCTCGGCGGCCTTGCAGGCCTCCTCGTCGTCGGAGATGGCCTCAAAGTCCACGCCCACATACTCCCGGACGGCATCGATCATGGTCATGCGCTTCCAGCCGGGAGTCAGGTCAATCTCGTTGCCCAGCCAAGTCACACGATAGGAGCCCAGGATCTCCTTGGCAGCGGTGGAGAGAACCCCCTCGGCAATGTCCATCATGTCGTGGAAGTCGGCATAGGCCTCATAGAGCTCGATGGTGGTGAACTCCGGGTTGTGCTTGGGATCCATGCCCTCGTTGCGGAAGATGCGGCCGATCTCATACACCCGCTCAAAACCGCCCACAGTGAGCCGCTTCAGGTTCAGCTCGGTGGCGATGCGCATATACATGTCGATGTCCAGGGTGTTGTGGTGGGTGATGAAGGGCCGGGCGGTGGCGCCGCCGGAGATGGTGTTGAGGACAGGGGTCTCCACCTCCAGGTAGTCCCGCTCGTCCAGATACCGGCGCATATGCTTGATGAAGGCGGTGCGGATACGGAAGGCACGGCGCACGTCCTCGTTCATGATCAGATCCACATAGCGCTGGCGGTAGCGCATCTCCTTGTCGGTCAGGCCGTGGAATTTCTCGGGCAGAGGCTGGAGGGACTTGGAGAGAAGCGTCACCTTGTGGGCCTTGACGGAGATCTCGCCCCGCTTGGTCTTGAAGACCTCGCCTTCCACGCCCACGATGTCGCCGATGTCGGTCTTTTTGAACTTGGCGAAGGCCTCCTCGCCCAGCTCGTCCACGCGGACGTAGAGCTGGATGCGGCCCTTGCCGTCCTGCAGATCGCAGAACACGGCCTTGCCCATGCCCCGCTTGGACATGATGCGGCCGGCCACGGAGGTCATAGCGCCCTCCAGGGCCTCAAAGCCCTCCTTAATGTCGGCGGAGTGGTGCTTCACCACAAATTTGGTGATCTGGAAGGGGTCCTGGCCCGCGTCCTGCAGCTCCTTGAGCTTGGCGCGGCGGATCAGGCGCTGTTCGGACAGGGACGGCTGCTCCTCGGGCTGGTTGACGCTTCTCTCTTCTGTGCTCATGACTCTGCTCCTTACTTTTGAATCTCTAAAATACGGTACCTCAGTACGCCGGCGGGGGCCTCCACCTGAACCTCGTCACCCACTGCGTTGCCCAGCAGGGCCTTGCCGAAGGGGGAGTCCTCGGAGATACGGCCGTTCATGGGGTCGGCCTCCTGGGAGCCCACCACCTGGTAGCTCTCCTCCTCCTCGAACTCCAGATCCAGTACCTTGACCTTGGAGCCCAGGCGGACGGAATTGGGGTCGGTCTCATGCTCCTCGATGACCACATAGTTGGCCAGGATGTTCTCCACCTCCGCGATGCGGGAGTAGAGCTTGCCCTGCTCGTTCTTGGCCTCGTCGTACTCACTGTTCTCGGACAGGTCGCCGAAGGAGCGGGCCTCCTTGATCTGGTCGGCGACCTCCTTCTCCCGGACGGTCTTGAGATAGTTGAGCTCCTGCTTGAGCTCCTCCAAGCGCTCCGCGCTCAGCTTAAATTCTTTCGCCATTGCCGTATGCGCACACCTTTCTTTTTTGCTTCTTCCTTATCGGTCAAAAGGCCTCAACCAGGCCTCTTCTGAAATCTCAACAGAAACATTACGCCACGTTAATACGATATTATAGGTAGTTTCCCACCTTCTGTCAAGTCAATTATTTCCCATCATGTGGCATGGATCTGGATCTGTCCCTCTGTCAGGCGGCCGCACTCCCACAACAGGGACAGCAGCGGAAGGGGGGCCAGGTCCGGCGGCAGCCCCCCCTCCTCCAGTATGGGGCGCAGGCCGGCCAGCCCGGGCACGGGGCCGTACAGCCGGAGCACCGTTCCCCTCTCCTCCCCGCCCGGGCCGAAGGCCAGGGTCACGTCGGGGGCCGCCCCGCCGGGCCGCAGCACCGCCGCGCCATACTCCTCCCGCAGCCACGCCGCCAGTTCCTCCCCCTCGCCGGGCACATCCACCACCAGATGGCGCACCTGGGGACACAGGCGCGCCGCCGCAGCAAACAGCGACCGGCTCACCCGGGGGCCGGACAGGGCCACAGTGGCCCGCACCCGCAGTATGCCCGCCCGCCGGAGCGCGGCCAGGGCCAGGGGGACGGCGATAGCCTGGCAGAAGGGCTCCGGGTCCACACTCCGCAGCCCCTGTCCCTCCAGCGCGGGCCAGTCGGGAAAATCCTCCGCCGTCAGCGCCCGCCGTACTCCTGCACGGTACAGGGCCGCCGCCCCCTGCTCCGCCCGTCTCTTCCGCCTGTCATCCCGCAGACCGGGGCGGACCGGCACCGACACCCGCAGACAGCGCAGGCCCAGCACCCGCTCCTCCGTCACCACCGGGCGGCGGCCCCGCCGCTCCTCCAGCGCCACAATTCCCACCAACCCCATCACCTCGGGAACAGGATATGCGCCGGGGCCCGGTTTATGCGGGCGGAGGATATCGGAAGCGCCGGGGGTTAGTGCCCCCGGCGCTTCTCCTTCTTTTTCTCCTGGCGGAGGCGGAACCTGCGCTCCTCCTCCGCCGCGTCCCTTTGGCGATGCCGCTGCGCCCGTTCCGCCCTGCGCGCCTCCCGCTGGAGCTGGAGGGCCTGCTGGGCCTTCGTGCCGGCGCCGGTTTTCTCTGGACGGTTCCGCGCCTGCCGCCGGGCCCGCTTGGGATTCTCCCGGCCAGATGGACGCCGGGGCGCCTCTACCGCTGGACTAAAGTCCAGGCCCCGCCACGCCGACAGGAGCCACTGCCAAACCTCTCCATCCTTCGGCTCGGCGCCGAAGGTATGGCGGCACACCTCCAGGCGCCCCTCCGCCTCCCGCTCATACACGCCCACCCAGAAGGGGTCGGCAAACCAGACCGTCAGCCTCGCATAGCCGCATTCCATATGAAGTTGTCCTCCTTAAATATAGGTCTTGCGCGGAGCGCGGACAACCAAGGAGGCAGGTTACTGACGGTCCCGGGGGCGGGACGCTCCCCCGGACCGCGCCCGGACTACCAACCGGGCCGTGTTTTTCGTTCCGCCCTCTGATTATCACCCCGGTTCCGCCGCTTGTCAACCCCCGCGCCTCACCTTTCCTTTACGATATCTTACAAAGAGTTTAGCTTGTTTTACACCACGCTGATAGCGCACTCCCCAATCTATCCGCTATCATGGCAGCGTACCGAGCGCATCAAAATAACTTTGGAGGAATCAGAATGAATTGGAAGCGTCCCCTGGCCCTGTCCACGGCCGCCCTGACGCTGGGCACGGCCCTGGCTGCCTGCGGCAATCCCACGGCCGCCGCGCCCGATCCCACCCCCACGCCTGCCGCCGAGGTTCAGTCCCTCTCCACCACCGGCTCCACCGTCAAAGCCCCCAAATACGTGTTTCTCTTCATTGGCGACGGCATGAGCTATCCCCAGATCCAGTCCACATCCGATTTCCTGGGTGCGCTGAACGACGCCGACTATCGGCAGGCCCAGCCCAGCCTGGACGACAACGGCGGAGCCATCCTGGACGGTCCCGAGTACCTCAACTTCATGAACTTTGAGGCCGCCGGCTCCGCCGTGACTTATGACTCCAACTCCTTTGCCCCCGACTCCGCCTCCACCGCCACCTCCATCTCCACCGGCTACAAGACCTACTCCGGCTCCATCAACGTGGACGAAACCGGCACCATTTCCTACGAAACCATTGCCGAACAGCTCCACGCCCAGAAGGGCTATTCGGTGGGCGTCATTACCTCCGTCAACCTCAACCATGCCACCCCTGCCGCCTTCTATGCCCACCAGGCCAGCCGTAATGACTACTACGACATCGGCCTGGAGCTCATCGACTCCGGCTTTGAGTACTTCGCCGGCGGCGGCCTGCTCAAGCCCACCGGCGCCGAGGGAGATCAGGCCGATCTGTACGCCCTGGCGGAAAAGGCGGGCTATCATGTGGTCAAGACCCAGGCTGAGGCCGAGCAGGTCACCGGCGGCCCGGTGGTAATCATCGACGAGCACCTGGCCGACAGCGACGCCATGGCCTACGAGATCGACCGCACCGACGACATGTGGGCCCTGGCCGACTACGTGGAAAAGGGGATTGAGGTGCTCTCCCAGGACAAGGACGGCTTCTTTATGATGTGCGAGGGCGGCAAGATCGACTGGGCCTGCCACGCCAACGACGCCGCCTCCACCATCCACGACACGCAGGCCCTGGCCGATGCGGTACAGGTGGCCATCGACTTCGCCAAGGAGCACGCCGATGAGACCCTGATCCTGGTCACCGGCGACCACGAAACCGGCGGCCTCACCATCGGCTTTGCCGGCACTGACTACGACACCTATCTGGATCTGCTGGAGAGCCAGAAGATCTCCTACGCCAAGTTCGACAGCGACTACGTGTCCAGGTACAAGGAGGACAAGACCTCCTTTGAGGATGTCCTGAAGGATGTGGAGGCGCTCTTCGGCCTCAAGCCCCAGGGCGAGGAGGGCGATAAGCTGGTGCTCACCGACTACGAGCTGGAACAGCTCCGCGCCGCCTACGAGAAGAGCGTCAACGGCACTGCTGCCAGCCAGTACGAGCAGGAGGAATATGTGCTCTACGGCACCTACGAGCCTCTGAGCGTCACCCTCACCCACATCATCAACA
>OGZB01000550.1_pt1 | contig 23023 bp, 20 predicted proteins | sample 1576691 | NCBI WGS metagenome assembly OGZB01 (sample SAMEA3541479, study PRJEB24748) | human gut metagenome | biome: human gut; feature: human-associated habitat; material: faeces | place: China | collected 2012
GGGCTCTTGAGGTTTCGCGTTATCTAGATAGTAGATTTACCGCGGAGTTCGGGTTATTACCGATTGCTCGGGGAAGACCTCTCGTTCTCTCACGGTATGAAGGTAAAAATTGATGACTCCGACAGCTTGAATATGCGCCTTGGCTTGACGGCTGGCCGCTCGTTCAATCGTCCTGACGGACAAAATGTCGGAAATCTGTACGTTAAAGCCGGTGTGAACCACGACTTTTTAGGTAAGACAAAAATCCGAATGAACGAGTTTGACTTCAAAACCCGTTCGCTGGGAACGCGCTTTTATTTCGGCGTTGGCGGTGAGCTCGTCATTGGAAACCAATGGAAGGCGTTTGCTCAGATCGGCGGAGAGCACGGTAATCGTCTGAATGTCGACCTGTCCTGCAAGGCCGGAATCAAATACAGCTTCTAAGAAGAAAACCCGAGCCGGAATTTCCGGTCTCGGGTAATTTGAGTTGAATGGTTCCTTAATTTACAGGCGGCAGTTCAGCGGCTAAGCGATCAAATTCTTCGAGCCATTCTTTTTTCCAAGCGGCTTTTTGCTCGTCGCTGACCCAAGCGGCCTCAATGCTGTTTTCCAACATCTTGCGCAGCTGAGGCAGTGTGAAGTCGAGCCAGTTGTGCATAAGAAGCCAGGATTCGGAAATAGAAATATGGTGCATCGTCGGGTCATCGCTGTTGGGGAAGACTTTTAGCCCCAGCTCAACCATCTTGCGAACCGGATGCTTAATGGCCCATTCTTCGTCCGATAAAGTCCTGAGATAATAAGAATTGGTCGGAACAACTGCAAAATGCATATTGGCTGCTTTTGCTTCTTCGACAAGTTCCGGACTATCGATAATCGTGTAGCCGTGATCGATGCGGTCGGCACCGAGAAGTTTCATGGCAGTTTCAACGTTGCGCCAATGTTCTCCGAACTCGCCGGCGTGGATCGTGATTTTGAAACCGGCATCTTTTGCCATCTTGAAGGCTTTCCAAAAGTTTTCCGGTTCATGATTGGTCTCCCGATAATCAATACCGATCCCGATGGTGTATTGATCAGGGTGCCGGATCATTTCTTCAACGAGTTCGACTGCCGCTTCAGGTGTATCTTCTCGGTCGATAGAAGGGATGGAGCGGGCGACAACACCATAACGCTGAAGACCTTGTCTGATGCCTTCATTGATCGCCTGACGAGCTTCGTCGTAACTCATGAAATGCTTTAGCCCCGTCCAGTTCCAGTAGAACTCAATATATTTGACGCCTTGACTGGCAACCCTTTGGATATGCTTGAGTGTGATACGTGTTAAAAAAGAGGGCTTGGAAAGCACCTTGCTTTCCAAGCACCTGAAGATTCGTAAAACGCCGATTGGCTTGTCGCCGCGGGTATAGAAACTATTGATATCTTCTTGACTGACATCAGCACCGGATTCAGCAACAAGTTCTTCGAAAGTCTCTTTACCTGTGGTGCCTAATAGATGGCAACGTAGTTCAAGTTTAGGGAAGGTTTTGAAGAATCAGAGCCATTCTTCGGGAAGCTGCTTAGAGAAGGGAGAATCCGGAACGAAACCGGGATTATCTGAACGCATAAAGCCTCTCTTTGTCTGGATTTGAGTCTCGCTAAATATACAACTGAAAACTTTCTAAGCTCATGAGCCCGTGATTCATATCGTTACAAAGAATGAAAAACTAAGGCAAAACCCGAACCTCGGAGTCTCAAATGCTCGCAAAAAATTCCTGATCGGTAAAATTTGGCCATACCTCAAATACAAAATCACCGTATCTCACGGAGAGTTCAAATGATCGACAGCATCCTTGCCGTTATTGTTCTCATCATTGCAGGTTGGGCCATAGCAAAAAATTACGACGCCAAAGTTGTCTTGTTTATTGCTGCGCTCGTTCTTCTTTACTCCGGACTTCTCTTAGGACACAACGTTCTTGGAGCAAAGGCCACCACGGGATTGTCCTGGGTGGATCCTTTTAAAGTCATCAAAGATCAATTTGTTCGTCAGTACAGCAATGCAGGTTTAATCATCCTCACGCTTTTCGGTTTCGCTGCCTATATGTCTCATATAGGCGCGTATGATATGGTCATTAAGGTTTTGACGAAGCCGCTATCTACGTCCGCAAGCCGATCATCTTGATTCCGATGGTCTTCTGGGTTGGGACCTGCCTGCAGATCATTATCCCGAGCGCCGCCTCGCTTGCTGTGATCTTGATGGCAACATTATTCCCGGTGCTGAGAGCCGCCGGAATGTCTACCTTAACGGCTGCAGCCCTGATTGCCACAACTGCCACGATCGTTCCGACTCCCCTCGGCGGTGACAACGTGGTCGCGGCCCGAGTGCTGGGATTTGAAAACGTTGTCGATTACGTAGCATTCCACTTGGCACCGATCACGATTCCGGCCTTGTTTGTGATGGGTATCGTTCATTATTTCTGGCAGACTTACTTGGACAAGAAAGATGCCGTACTGCTGAAAGAGCTGGATAAAGAAACGGTTATTGAAGCCGAGCGTCCCGAGAAAAATACACCGACCTGGTACTTTATTTTCCCGATCCTCCCGCTGGTTTTAGTGATCTTCTTCTGGGTCTTTTTCAGAAAAGCCAAAGTCGGTCTGGTAGAAATCACACTTTTCTCCTTAGTCCTGGCATTTGTCTGCGAACTCTTTAGAAAACGCAATGTTAAGGACGGTATGAAGGATCTCGGAATCTTCTTCAAGGGTATGGGCGACGGCTTCTCTAAAGTTGTCGTCCTGATCGTTGCCGCTTCTTCTATGGTGTTCGGACTTCGTGTTATGGGCTTGATTGACGCCATTTCGAATTCCATTTCCAATTTTGAAAACGCTAAGGTCGGTTTAATGCTGGCGTTCTCCGGCATTACCGGTTTGATTACCTCCATCAGCGGTTGCGGCAATGCTGTGTTCTACAGCTTTATTGAACTGATTCCGCAGATTGCGCAAAAAGCCGGCATTGATCCGATCATGGTCAATGTATGTCCAACCTGTTCCGCTCCATGTCTCCGGTTGCCGCTGTGATCATCATCGTCTCGGCATCCGTGAAGGTCAATCCTCTGGTTCTCGTCAAACGTACCTGGGTTCCTCTGATGAGCGGAGTCTTGGTCGTTTTGGCGCTTTCGTTCTTCAAATACATGTGAGAAGTCAACGGTGCAGGCAGGAAACTGTCTGCACTAAATTAGTCAAGGTTTGAAATTGTCTTTAGAAAAAGCAAAAAATCATCTGGTGAAATTCGGTCTTGAAGATCGAATTCGGGTTGCAAAAGAATCGACTGCTACGGTAGCGCTTGCCGCCAAAGCGTTCGGCTGTGAAGAAAAGAAGATTGCTAAGACTTTGTCGTTCATGCTCCCGAGCGGTCCGATCCTGGTGCTAACCGTCGGTGATGCACGAATCGACAATGCCAAGTTCAAACACGCTTTCGCGGCAAAGGCAAAGATGATTAAGCCGGAAGAATGTGAAAAAATAATCGGACATGCACCGGGAGGTGTATGTCCGTTCGGTATCAATGACGGCGTGAAAGTCTATTTAGACGAATCGCTCAAAAGCATGGATTCTGTTCTTCCTGCCTGCGGAACATCCGACACCGGCGTCGAACTCACTATTCCGGAATTAGAGAAAGCTTCCTGCAGCGCAGGATGGGTCGATATCACCAAAACACCGTCAAGCTAACTCAAGACATCTTTCATTGGGGTCTGCAGCCACTGGTCGCGCAGACCTTCTTTGACCCAGCGGCTTTCTGCATTGTCTCCCTGGAGCAGAGAGTTGCTCATATCCATGGAGAACTCTTCGAAACATTCCTCAAGTGTCTTGCTGTGTGCATCGGCGAGAAGTGCCCAGCTGATGTTGGCGTCGGCTCCGATTCGAACGACATAATTCGTGGGAATTAATCTGTTGAGAAGTGCGTCCACGGCCTCCGGATAGCTTCCGATCTTATCGGCCAGTTCGACATTGGTCATCTGAGGGTTACCGACTTCTTTAGCCAGCATGAGGATCCGGAGGAGGGCAACTGCGGACAGCAGGTCGTCTCCGCTCTTATCAAAGTCTTTATAGCGTCTGGCGCGCAGCATCGGAAGCGTGGCGGTAATCGCAGCGCCGGCCAAAACGAACATCCAGTTGATGTACATCCAGGTCAGAAGAACGGGGATGGCGGCAAAGGCACCGTAAATCGTGGTGTAGGAGCCGCGCATTACGTAAATGCCGAAGCCCCAGCGGAAGACGGTAAAGACCAAGGCAATCAGAGAGCCTCCGACGAGGGCGTCTCTCCACAGTACTCGACAGTTAGGAACGTATTTATAGAGAGCCGCGAGAATGATCGACTGGAAGATCAGCTGACCGATGGGAATAAGCCACTTCGCATATACCGATAAGTGGCCCGCCATCGCCATGCCGGTTAAATACGATGAAGCGGCAAGGCTGATGCCGATGGCAACCGGCCCGAGCGTAAGAAGCGCCCAATACATCAGAACTCTTTGCCATAAGCTTCTGAGCTTGAGCACTTCGTAAGTGGCGTTCAAAGCCGAGTCGATGGTCGCAATACAAAGCAAGGCAGAAATGACCAAGCCGATCAAACCGAAGGCGGTTAAGCCGGCGGCTTGCGTAGCAAACTGTTTGATATAGCCCAATATTTGCTCACTGTACTGAGCCGGAAGGAGTGTCGAGAAAATAAACTGCTCGAAGGCTTCACGGTAGGGAGCAAAGAGCGGGAAAGCGGAAAAAGCCGCCATGATGACCGCTAAGGCCGGAACAATGGAAAGAAGGGTCGTCAGGGTCAGGGAGGAGGCGACTTGTTTTAAAGAGGCCTTGTCGATACGTTCCATCACGAACATACCGAAATTCCACATTCTTTCTAAACATGCATGTTTGGTGACAAATGCCGGTATCTGACGACTCATAATTTTTCCTTTAGCACTCGACGACGCAGACGGCCAAGCCGCCGAGACTTGTTTCTTTGTATTTATTCGCCATATCCTTGCCGGTCTGCATCATAGTTTCAATGACCTGATCCAGACTTACATAATGGGAGCCGTCTCCCATCATGGCTAAGCGCACGGAGTTGACCGCTTTAACGGCGGCAATACCGTTGCGTTCAATGCAGGGAATTTGTACCTGGCCTCTGACCGGGTCGCAGGTCAGACCCAAGTGGTGTTCCATACCGATTTCGGCGGCGTTTTCAATTTGTTCGTTGGTGGCGCCGAGCGCTGCGGCTAAGCCGGCGGCAGCCATGGAGCAAGCGACACCTACTTCGCCTTGGCAGCCGACTTCTGCTCCGGAAATAGAAGCGTTCTTTTTATAGAGTGCACCGATGGCGCCGGCGACTAATAAGAACGTACGGATGCCTTCTTTATTGGCCTGTGGAATGAACTGGCGGTAATAGTTAATGACAGCGGGAATAACACCGGCTGCACCGTTGGTCGGGGCAGTAACAACTCTTCCGCCTGCGGCATTTTCTTCGCTGACGGCAAAGGCGTAAGCGTTGATCCAGTCAATGACCTGCAGCGGATCGTCTGCGACTTTAAGAGGGCTATTAAGAAGCTTTTCGTAAAGTTCATTGGCGCGGCGTTTGACTTTTAGAGGGCCGGGCAAGCATCCCTTTGCGTTCAGACCGCGGTCGATACACATGCTCATCACGGACCAAATGTGATCCAGCGAATCGTCGATCACTTCGCGGCTGCGGATGACCTCTTCATTGGCTCGGATCACGGCTTCCATGCTCAGTCCGTGTTTACGGCACTGCTCCATGAGTTCATTGGCCGTGGAGAACGGATAGGGAAGCGCCTTTTTATCTTCTTCGGTAGCGGGAAGGGCGCGAGGTTCCTGCTTGAGCTTGGCTTCTTCTTCGGTTTCGATAAAACCGCCGCCGACGGAATAGTATTTTCTGGTCAGGAGTTCTTTGCCCTTATCGTCGAACGCTGTAATGATCAGCGTGTTGGTGTGGTAAGGATCGAGAACAGAAGGCTCAAATGTAAGGTCGGTACTGTAGTGGAAGGGAATCGGCTTGCAGCTGTCGAGCAGCAGGCGATCTTTTTCTTTGATGTCCTGAATCCATCCTGGAATGGAGTCCACATCGATAACAGACGGGCTCTTGCCCATTAAGCCGAGAAGCACTGCGCTGTCTGTGGCATGTCCGATACCCGTTGCGGCAAGAGACCCCATTAGTCTGACTTTAATGTCTTCGATTTCGGGGAAGAGATGCTTATTTCTCAGGAGGGAAATAAAGTTGCGGCCTGCACGCATCGGCCCGACAGTGTGGGAGGAAGAGGGACCGATACCGATACGGTACATGTCAAAAACAGAAATGTTCATATTGCCTTCTTATATATGTCTAGATAATGCCCGATTGATAACCGAACGAAATACAAAACTGCCTCAAATCGGTTATTCTTTTGGTGCACGCATTCTATAGTTTTTGGCCGTTGGAAGGAACTGAATTTTCATGAAAATCAAAGCGTTGTTGGTTGCTGCCGTATTAGCCGGAGAATTCGGTTTGTGTTTTGCCTCAACAGACGGCGACTTAATTCAAGGCGTGATACCTTATCCCGACAGTGTTTCCGTGACTTCTGTGGTGATTGAACCGTTCCATCCTGAAATTGAAAGGCACACCGAAGGCTTCAATAGCGGATTTAAACCGCTTTGCCTGAAGATAACTCGAGTTCGTGAAGCTCAAGGTGCTTCTTGGCTGACTCAGACAAACGTCAAGCCTCTTTTTAGTGAAGAGGCTTGTCGAAAGGCAGCGATGGAAACGCCGAGCAGGCGCGAACATTTGCTTCATCAGGACTGAGGAGTCCTCTTCGCAGGTGTGCCGTGAATTTCTGTGGTGAAGAACCGCAACAAAAGCAAACCTAATCCAAGCGCCACCGTGCACACGGCAAAAGACGTTGCCTGAATATTTCCTAAGCTCACGATCGGAGAGACGATGCCTCCGAGCAAGAAACCGATGCTTCCGATGATGGCAGAAGCCGCGCCGGCGTATTTTCGACCTAAATTCATGGCGGTTGCCGTGGCGCCGGTAAAGATAAAGCCTAGGCAGAAAACCATCAGCAGCAGGCAGCCTTCATAGGTATACAAGTCTTTTGTCGTTAAGGCGAAAATAAAACCGGCGATTGAAGCGATCAGACTGCCTGCGGTTCCGAAGTATGTGGCTTTGGCCGTCGTAGAGAAGCGAACGGCAAGCAGGGCGCCTGCGCCGATCGCGACTGCGTTTAGGGCAAAAATCAGAGAGAAATGGAATTGAGAGAGACCGTATTCATTCTGAAGAATGAACGGTGTCGAAGAGATGTAGGCAAAAAGTGCGCCCATACCTAAGCCGAAAACTGTCGTGAAGACCGCAAAATTCAGAACCTTGCAGACCAAAGCAAAGCCCTCAAAAGAGCGCCAGAAAGAGCCTTGTTCGCGGGCTTCTTTCGGAAGCGTTTCTTTAACCGGAATCACCAAACCTGTAATCACCACTCCGATGCCGAGAAGTATGTAGAAAATACCACGCCATCCGATGAGGTCAGCAACCGAACCGCCGATAACCGGAGCCGCAACCGGTGCGATTCCGTTGACGGCACCGACAATAGCAATGATCTTTGCCAGCTTTTTACCGGAGTACAAATCGGTCGGAGCCGAACGCGAGTAAACAATGGCGCCTGCGCCGCCCAAACCTTGAAGAAGCCGCGCGAAGTTGAAAGTGTCGATGTCTTGGGACAAGCAGCAAAAAAGCGTGGCTGCGATGTAAAGAAGAAGAGAAAAATACAGAACCGGTTTGCGGCCGTACCTATCGCTTAAAGGCCCGAAAATAATTTGGCCGACTGCAAGCCCGACCATACAGAAGGTCAGGCCTAATTGAACGGAAGAAACAGAAGTAGAGAACACTCTTGTCATCTCCGGCATGGCCGGAAGGTACATGTCGATGACAAACGGTCCGAAGGCCGAGAGCAACCCCAACACAATGATTAAGTAAACCGAATACATGCAAATCTTTAATGAAAGTCAGGCGCGCAGTTTAAGACTTTTAGAAGCTGATCTTGTCATTTTCTCTGCCAAGTCGAGATTGAGGGAAAAAATATTTTTCTTTACACAGTGGCAAAAGTGTGAGCAATACACCACTGATTTCAATAGGTTTGTGGTCTTTTTCACATAGTACTAATGCAGAAAAACCAGTGAAGTATGTAGATATAGAAACACCTCGCAATTTGCGAGGTGCTTCAAGAGGTCTAAAAAGGCTTTAGACGATGGTCAGCGCCAGAACGACAACGCCGACAATCAAAGGAATGGCCGTGCGTTTAACCAATTGAATCGGAGGAACCATGGCCAAGCCGGAAAGCACAATCACAACGCCTGCGATCGGAGACATGGTACGGCCCATCTGGCCGGAGATAAGAGCCATGGCGCCGAGGTTCGGAATCGGCATGCCGAAGGAAGCAGCGTGCGGAGTGACGGCTTCATTGAAGGCAAAAGTTGCTGCGTCGCCGGAACCGGTGATGGCAGCCATGATGAACGGACCGAAAGAACCGCCCCAGCGGGCGATTTCGTTAGAGCTCTTCAAAACCTCCACGAAAGCATCGATTAAACCTGTGGCTTTTAAGCCTGCGGCAAAAACGCCGGCCGTAATGATGATGCCCATGACGGAGCCATAGCCTTCGCCCATGCCTTTGAAAAAGTCTTTGGTGAACTGTTGAGGATTCACCCATGAAACGATCAATGCGAAAATGGCACCAATGACCATGGCCTGAGCCACACCCATCTTAATGACCGGAACGTAAGAGTTGCCGAGCAGAAGAATGACCAAGGGAACCAAAGGAGCGATGGCTTTGAGCGGATTGATGCGTTCGACGCCCCCGCTGTGGTCAGCCGAAGTGTAGTAATCATCGAGTTCTTTAGCACTCGGCTTGTTGTCGCGGAGGATCAGGCAGACAATCGTGAGACCTACGGCACCGATTAACACCATGGCTAAAGAATAGGGCGTATGCAGGCTAATTAAGTCCATCATGTCCATATTGGCAATTTTGGCAACAACACTGTTGTGGCTCGTTCCCGGAGAAATGTTGGAGCCGAAAGTGCCCATCAGGACAGCGGCGCCGGCTGCGGCCGGTCGGATGCCTGCGCGGATCATCACAGGAATGAATGTAGCACCGACGGCGGCTGCGCAGCCCGAGGCAGACGGAATGGCGACGTTAATAAAGCTCGTGATGATCGTTGTGGCAGGAATCAAGAGAATGCCGAGTTTATTTAAAGGAGCGGCTAAAAATTTAACCAAATTTTTATCGCATCCTGTGGTCGTTACCACATAGGCAAAGCCCATAGAGGAACAGATCGCCATGATGAGCGAAGCGTTTGCCATGCTTTTGGCAAACTGATCGAGTGCTGCCATCGGTTTCATGGCAATACAGCAAAGGAATAGGCCGGCGGTAAACAGCACCAAACGCGTCTCAAAACGCTTGATCAGGCAGTAAACCGTGACCAGGATTACAGCGATCGCAATCCAAGCGGTTAGAGTCATAAAAATACCTTTTGAAATGAATAAAGGAGGCCGTTAGGCCGCTTAAGGCCGTCATTATAAGTGTTACTGCTTACTCGTTGTCACTTAATACTTTCGGAGGTGTTTTGCAGCTGACGGATTTCAGCCCGAAAGGCAAAACCGCTCAGAAAAAGATTGGTTTATTCTGTCTTTTTTTGAATACTCTCTAAAAATAAAATGAACGATTGGCTGACTCGAGTCTCTGCCGCCAGCGGTATCCCCTCTGAAATCTTTATTCTTGGCTTCATTGCATTTTTTCTGCTGATTGTCTTAGTCATCGGCCTTATCTACTGCCTTATCAGACTAAAAAGCATCAGTGCGAATACGCTTCAGACGGTTGCTCAGGCTCGAATGGCTTGGCGGGAGGACCTGGGTGCGGCTGTCACCCAAAGTAAGGATCTGATTGCCGATCGTATGAAACCGAATTTTATGGAAACGGAACGTACGCTGGAACGCTCCTTTCAGGATGTTTCGGCCGGAATCAGAAGCGAAACCTTTGCCAGCCTGAAGGCTGTGCAGGACACGCTTAACCAGTCTCTTACACGTAATGATGAGCAAATCAGTTCGGTAAACAAGCGCTTTGAGGAGTTATCCAGAAGTATCCGAGAAGAGATTGCAGAAAGCGGAAAAGTGGTCCAAAGCACATTGAACCAATCGCTGATTCGAAACGATGAGCAGATTAAGAGCCTGAATGAGCGTTTTGAAGAACTCTCGAAGACGCTCCGCGGAGAAATTTTTTCCAATCTGAAAGCCGTCCAAGATACGCTGAATCAGTCGCTCACCCGCAATGACGAACAGCTTCGCGGCGTGAACCAGCGTTTTGAAACGTTATCTTCGACATTGAATACCTCGTTAAATGAACTGCGTAAACAGGTCGATGACGATTTGAAAGTACTTAATAAAGATAATGAAGCCAAGTTAGAAAAGATCCGAGAAACCGTAGAAGAGAAACTCCAAAACACGCTGACAAGTAAAGTCGGAGAAAGCTTCTCCCAGGTGACTCAGCAGTTAAACCGCGTCTATGAAGGTTTAGGCCAGATGAAAGAGTTGGCCGAAGAAGTGGGCGGGTTGAAGCGCGTTTTTGTCAACGTCAAGAGCCGCGGCATGCTCGGTGAAGTTCAGCTTGAAGCACTGCTGAAGGAATACTTCACCGAGAGTCAGTATGTTAAAAATGCCCATCCGGTTCCGTCTAAACCGAAGATGGTGGTTGAGTTCGCCGTCAAACTGCCGGGCTTAAATGGCAGAACTTGTCTCTTGCCGATTGATGCGAAGTTCCCGGTAGAGGATTACCAGAGACTCCTGCAGGCAGCCGATGAAGGCGATCGAGAAGGTGTTGCGGAGGCTCGTTCTAAATTAAGAACGCGTTTTAGAAATGAAGGCAAATCGATTGCCGAGTACATCAATGTGCCGGAGACCACAGATTTTGCGATTATGTTTATTCCGTCGGAAGGACTTTATGCAGAGGCTTTGGCGCTGGAAGGTTTGACCAACGAACTCTTCACGTCTTACCGCGTATACATCATGGGCCCGTCGACGCTGGCGAGCGCCCTTTGTGCTTATCGCGCCGGTTTCCAGACGCTCGCAATTGAAAAGAAGAGCTCGGAAATCAGAAAGATCTTGTCTTCAGTCCAGACGGAATTTGCGAAGTACGGCGAAGTCCTAAATAAACTTAAATCTCAGGTTGAAACAGTCGTTAAAACCGTAGATATCGTTCAGAACAAGACAAGGAAGATGAATCTTCAGCTGGAGGTCGCGTCTGAGAGCGATAAAGAAGAGGACCAGCCGATGTCTCTGCCGTCTCCGATTTCGAACCAGAACTCGCTGACTTCGGAGTCTTAGAAAAATTATCGGAGAACCGAACCTCCGCTTGAGACCTATATACGAAAAGAGCCGGAAGATTTCCGGCTCAAATTCTATGGAAAGCTCATTAGGCTTTCATTGTTTTTTCGGCCACAAATGCAGCCAGTTCCCGGGCAGCGTCTTTTGCTCTTTCCGGCGCTGCATCAAAAATCTCAGCCATGAGGCGTTCGCTGACGTACTCAGGATTGAAGTCCAAGTGCAGATCGTTGCCGTGCATCTCACATTTTGTGAAGGCGCCGTCGGGCGAGCACTGAGAAGCGATTTCAGCAACTTTGCCCTTGGCAAGCATTGCGATTACGGGATTCTTGAAAGATAACTCGACGTGGTTGGCAGAGATATTCTTTAAGTTCAAGAAATCACGTGCTTTGTAGAGCTGTTCAATAGGGAGGGCCATTTTCTTCCTTTCTAAAAATTTTCGGATATTTTAGTTCATCAGTCCGGAGATAAGCACGGCTAAGACAAGTGCAGGGCAAAGAACGCCGATACAGACTCTGAGCACTTTCTTCCATCCCGGGTAGTTCTGAAGAGAAGTCCAATGGGTGTGAACTTTATCCCAAGCGAACCAAGCAGCCAGCAGACAGGCAATGATGCCGCCGATCGGAAGACCTAAGTTGGAGACAAAGAAGTCTGCCAGGTCAAAGGCGGTCTTGCCGAATATCTTGTAATCTGCCAAAAGGCCGAAGGACAAAGCACACGGAATACTAAGAATCAGCATGAAGAGCAGGCAGACGGTCACGGCTGTTGCACGCTTCATATTGAGTTCCTGAACCATCCACGTAATGTCAATTTCAAGCATGGACACGGCTGAAGTTAAAGCAGCAATGATCAGGCAGAAGAAAAAGACGATGGAGAACAAGTAACCGAAAGGCAGCTTGGCAAAAATCACCGGCATCGTAATGAAGGTGAGGCCGGGGCCTGCCGCCGGGTCCATTCCAAAAGCGAAATTAGCCGGAAGAATCATCAAACCTGCCATCAAGGAGATGAGCAGAGAAAGCACCACAATCCAGAAAGTGGAGCTCACGAGTTCTGTCTTATTGTCGATATAGGCGCCGTATGTAATCATGCAGCCGGCACCGACCGAGAACGAGAAGAAAACCAGCCCCATGGAATCCAGCAGTGTTTTCCAGCTGAACTTGGAGAAATCAGGCAGGAAAAGGTATTCCACACCCTTCATGGCGCCGGGCTGCATCAGACCTGTGATGATCAGAATGATCATGAAGATAAACAGCATCGGCATAAGGATCTTGGAACATAATTCGATGCCGCCTCGAATACCGAAGGCAACCACAAATCCGACTAAGGCAAGGAAGCCGATCTGAGCGGAAATGGCAACCCAGGGCGAGGAAGACAGGCTTCCGAACAGTGCGCCGAGGGTTTCCGGGTTGGCGGCGGGGAACCCGATGATGGCTTCAAAGAAGTACAACAGGCACCAGCCGCCGACTACAGAATAAAACGAAAGAACGACAAAGCCGATGATGATGCCGAGATAACCCAAGACTGACCAGAAGGATCCGCCTAAGTTTCGGTAAGCCGTGACGATTCCGCCTTTACCGGCTTTGCCCAAGGTGATTTCCGTGAGCAAAAGGCCGAAAGCCAAGGTAAAGGAAAAAATAATGTAGGGGAGCAGGAAGGCTGCTCCGCCTTCGGCGCCGGCCATGTATGGGAACTTCCAAATTGCACCCAGACCGATGGCCGCGCCGACACTGGCTAAGACAAACCCAACTTTGCCGGTAAATGTTTTTTCTTGTTGTTTTGATGCTTGGGACATCTGAGAATACTTCCTCGGTTTTAAATCAGATTAAAGATTGCAACCACAACGATGAAGCAGGGTGCAACGAAAGCCAGCATAAAGCGGAAGAACTTCATGAAGCCGTCGGAATGCTTAACGCTGGAGTTGATTTCATATTTGGTGCGGTCAAAGAAGAACCAGCCCGTCATCGCAACAACGAAGATGGCGCTGAGCGGCATCAGGATGTTGCAGCAGAGGAAGTCGATCGCATCAAAAATGTTCTTGTCCATGATCTTGTAATCAGCCCACGGACCCATCGAGAGAGCAGACGGAATAGAGCAGATGGAAAGAACGATGAACAGAAGAACGGAAGCTGTTTTGCGGGAGAAATGGAATTCGTCCATTAAATAAGCCAGGGGAACTTCGAACAAGGAAATCATCGAAGTCAGAGCGGCAACCAGCAAACAGCCGTAGAAGCAAACGGCAAAAACGTCGCCTAACGGAATGTGAGAGAACACGGCAGGCATCGTGATGAATGTCAGACCGGGGCCGGCAGACGGATTCAGACCGAAAGAGATAACCGGCGGAATAACCATTAAGCCCGCGAGAATGCAGGAAATGAAGGCTAAAACGGAGACCCAAAGAGCAGTGGTGGTCAGGTTTTCTTTATGAGAAATATAAGAACCGTAGGTGACCATAATGCCCATGCCGACGGAGAGCGAGAAGAATGTGAAGCCCATGGCGTTGAGCAGAGAGTTTGCCGTGACCTGGTCCCACTTCGGAGAGAAGAGGAACTTAAGACCTTCCCAGGCACCGGGCAGCGTCAGACCGCGAATAATCAGGACGATCATCAGCACAAACAGCAGCGGCATGAGCACTTTAGACATGCGCTCGATACCCTTGTTTACACCGAAAATCAGGACACCGGCGGTAATGGCCAGGAAAAGGGTTTGGTAAAAAATAGCGGACACCGGAGTGCTGACTGTTTTAAGGAAGGTCTTTTCCAGCATTGCTAGGTCAGACGAAGCGGCATTTCCCATGATGGCTTCAAACAAATAAGTCAGACACCATCCGCCTACCGTACTGTAGTAGGTCATGATCAGGAATGCACAAAGAACACCGATGAAGCCTAGAGGAGCCCAGAACTTGCCTCCGATGCGGCGGAAACTCGTGACGGAACTTCCTCGTCCGGCTCGGCCGATGATGATTTCAGCAAGAATCAAAGTGACGCCGAAAAACAGCACCATCAGGATAAACGGAATAATAAAAGCAGAACCGCCGTTGGCACCGGCCATGTACGGAAATTTCCAAATGGCTCCGAGACCGACGGCAGAACCGGTTGCAGCCAGGATCATGCCGGTCTTGGAACTCCAGTTGGAGCGTGCATCAGACATTGAAGACTCCCTTCTAAAAAGTGATATGAAAAACGACTATTTATAAATGAATGAAGTAATTGTATATGCCGCTTTTCGGTTCTTTAACGGGATTCAGTAGGAAATCGTCGCTCAAGCACTCAAATTTCTGACAAATTTTTCCTTTTTTGCCTCTTTTGACTAAGTTTTTGTCTCAAAGAACTTCGTGTAATCACTCATAAATAACCTGTAAATACCAGCAAAAATTTCAGAAGGTCGAAATTTGCATTCTAAAAATCGGAAATGAGAAGTATTACCGTGGAGTTAAGGCCCGATTAGTGAAGATACGAAGAAAGCGGTAGGAAATGATTACCCACTTTTGGTACCGTTTTGGTCGAACAAATTCTTTAGAAGATGTAAAAGTTTTTCTTATGTCACTATGGGTATTAATACGTAAAGATGAAGAAAGGATGAGCTATGCGGAAAATTATTTCTTTTTCAATTCAATAAGTAAAAGAAAAATTCGGTTGGGCGAAATAATTTGCAAAGCGGAAAAATCAAAAGTCAAGAAATTTATTTTGTCTTCTTTTTCGTGAAAATGCGACAAAAGTATGGTTTTTAATGAATGTTGGTGTTATTATCTACTTCGTGGTTTGAGGTGGTTGTGAAAACAACCGTTTATCCTGGTTGGATAACCCTGCTAGTGTCCCTAGCAGGTTTTTTTATTCTTTTTTCAGCCGAAAAGATCAGACAATTATTATTTTTCTTAATACAAACCTTGTCTCGCAAGGCGTCCGGTTCGATTTTTCTTCATCCCGGCGTATCTTCCAGCCTTGTGAATTGATTTGATCCATCATCGCCGGCCGATTTTTCCTTCTAAAAACTCTCTTTTCTTTAGCCGGCTCATTTTTTGAGAAAAAGCTTTTGTTCAATCGTGTTGATTTTGGGAATGCGAGTTCATCAAGCTTCGTTTGAATCCTCATATTCCGTCTAAAATTTCTCTAAAACAAATTTTTGCGGAGCCAACCTTGTCCGATTCAGATTTTCAGCAAATATTAGATGTCAAAGGGTTGAAGTGCCCGATGCCGATGCTTAGAACGAAGAAAGCACTGGCTAAGATGCAGCCGGGAGAAAAACTACTGGTTCAGGCAACCGATCCCCACGCCTTACGAGATTTGAGCCAGTTTGCCGATCAGACCGGCAACAAGCTCCTTTCCTCTTCTGACGAGGACGGCATTATTAATATAGTGATGCAGCGTAAAGAAGAATAACGTCACAAACCTACAGCTAAGGAACTCTCATGACTATGCCCGTCAAAGATGCACCCTTCCTTGAAGAACGAACCGCCGCTGTAATGGAGAGCGTCTTCAACGACCCGATTGTCAAAAAGGCCCTTGACCAGGCCGTTCCTCAGGAAATTTTTACGATCGAGGAACAGATCGAAATTTGTGAAGTTCCTGCTCCGCCTATGAAGGAGCAGACCAGAGCCGCAATGATTGCTGAGAAGATCAACAGTTACGGTCTGGAATCATCTATTGATCCGGTCGGCAACGTAATTGCCTGCCGCAAGGGAACAGACCCGGATGGCCCTGTCTGCGTTATCAGCGCGCATATGGACAATAGTTTTAGGGAAGGAACCGACACTACTGTTCGCCGCCAAAACGGCAGACTGTTTGCGCCCGGTATTTCCGATGCATCCCGAGCATTGGCCTGCATGCTTCAAGTCATTCGTATGGTCGTCAACAACGACATCAAGACAAAAGGAACGCTGCTGTTCATTGCCACAGTAGGGCAGGAGGCTGAAGGCGATCTTCGTGGCGTAAAACGTATTTTCTATAGCTCCGGAATTCATGTCGACGGCGTCTTGGTGTTAGACGGTGCTGATCCGGGGAGACTGCTTTATGGATCCGTGGGATCTAAACGCTACAAGGTTGAGTACAGCGGTCCCGGCGGTCACAGCTATCTGAATTTCGGTCAGTACCCGAGCGCTACACAGGCGCTTTGCCGAGCAGGAGCGCTTCTTGCGAATCTTCAGGTTCCGGCGGAACCGAGAACGACTTTTACTTTAGCGACTTTAAACGGCGGCTCTTCCGTTAATGCCATCGCAGAGCATGCCGAGTGCGAGATCGACCTGCGAAGCGAAGACGCACAGATGCTCGATGGACTTGTTCAGGAAGTCCTGCCTTTGTTTGCGTTCGGCGCCCAATTAGAAAATCAGCGTTGGAACGTTACGGATCCGGCCCTGCAAGTTAGATGCAAGGTGACGCCGATCGGTCACCGCCCGGCTGCGGTATCCAAACCCGACAGCCCGGTGCTTCAAGCTGCTAGGGCTGCCCAAATGGCCTTGGGCATTAAGCTGACGGACTTTACCAGCGCTTCTACGGACCAAAACGTTCCGATGTCTCTTGGAATTCCTTCGACTACCTTAGGCGGGGGCGGAAGAGAGGGATTCAACCATTCCTTGTCCGAATGGTTTGAACCTGTGCGCTCCTACGAAGGTCCGCAGCTTTGCCTGCTGACTGCTTTGGCTCTGGTCGGGTTAGAGAGCGGTTCGGAACCGCTCCTTCCGATCTACACGGCAGCACCTAGGGAACAATGGCAGGACAGACTCTAATCTAAGAAAAATTTGGGACCGAAAGGTCCCGTTTTTTTACCTTTGGGTCCAATGGAAAAAAACTACCCGAGGTAAGGCGAGAAGACTAAGAAAAAAATAGTTGAGGGGATATTAAAATCATTCCATTTTTCTTCTCAAAATACTTATCTTAAGATTCTTAAGAAATTTATTTTTGTATTGTGATGGCTTATCGTTAATACTTTTCCAATATTGGCTGTACACAAAATAAAATCCAGCACAATAGGGGTTTTCAAGGTTTTAGTAATTTCCCTCCTTATTGTATCGGAGGGTGCGATGTGACCTTCCTCATAGCTATCTCTTAAGAAAACTTAATGTTAAAATTTCTAACAAGAGGTTCTTGGATCTCTATGATTCTGAGAAAACTTATAACAACCCCTCTTACTCGAATGTATTTTGACTTGGAGTACCAAATGAAGGTCTTTAACAGACGTAATGTATTGAAAGGCGGTTTAGTTGGCTCTATGGCAGCCGGTTTTGCTTCTTTCATGGGCGCTTCCCATGCAGCAGAACCCGCAGCAAAGGCACCCGCCCAGAATGATAAAAATACTTATGACGTGATCGTGCTTGGCGCCGGTCCCGCCGGATTCGTTACTGCCATCGCTGCTAAGCAGGCTGGTGCAAAGAAAGTAGTTGTATTCGAAAAACGCGACCGTCCTGACGGCAACGCTATTTTTGCCTTAGGTTCCGTTTGCGGCTGGGGCTCCCGTCATCAGAAAGAGCAGGGCATCAAAGATACCGCTGACGATTTCTACGCCATGATGATGGATGTTTCCAAGCAGATGGGCGACAAGGCTTTGAACCGTACTTATACCGATAATATTTCTGCCGGCATTGACTGGCTGGAAAAAGACATCGGCGTGAAGTTCGGTAAGATTCGTCCGATGCCGTATCCGCGTCTCGGCCGTACATGCCGTGTTGACGGCGAAGGTCTCACCGGCGGAGCCCAGCTCGTGAAGAAACTTCTTGCGGCTGCCGCTAAAGAAGGCGTTGAAGTTAAGTTCGAACACAAAGGTATTGAACTTCTCCACGACGACAAGATGCGTGTCACAGGTGTCAAGATTCAGACACCTGCCGGACAGGAAGAATATTTCTCCAAGGGCGGCGTTGCAATTGCAACCGGCGGTTTCTCCGCTAACCCTGAAATGGTTGACAAATACATCGGCGGCTGGGCTACCCGCATGGTGCTCCGCGGCTCCAAGTCCACAACCGGTGAAAACATTTCTCTGACGCTTCCGCTTTATGCCAAGTGCGTCAACATGGACCAGTTCCATGCCGGCCCGATTATCGGCGCAACCCACGTCAACCCTGCAGACGTCTTGAACTCCGGCTACGGCATCCAGGTCAACACTTCCGGCAACCGTTACATGGATGAAAACAACACCTATGTGATTAAAGCCAGAACAACCGCTCAGAAGACACTGGACAATACTGGCTGGGTTATCGTTGACTCCACTTGCCCGGTTCTCGATAAAGTTATTCCCAAATTCGATATGCTGAACAGCCCGTATGGTAAGGCCGACACGATCGAAGAAGTGGCTAAGCAGGCCGGTCTGCCTCCTGCCAAGATTGTGGCGCTCGTGAAGGAATACAACGAAGCGGTCAAGAACGGTACGTTAGGCAAGATGAATCCGCCGAACACCTACAAGAAACCGCATCTGATTGAAAAAGCTCCGTTCTATGCAGTTCCTCTGCAGGGCGGTATGACCGCTACATTCGGCGGCCCGCTGATCAACACGAAGGCTGAAGTTCAGAACTTGGACGGCAAGACCATTCCCGGTCTCTATGCAGTCGGCAACTCTTCCGGCGGTATCTTCTTCCATAACTATGCCGGCGGCGCTCAGTTAGGCGCAGCCACCGTATTCGGAAGAATTGCCGGTAAAGAAATGGCTCAGAGAGCCGCTGCTGCAAAGTAAGAGGAGATCAAAAATGAAAAAAACATTACTCGTTTTAGCTTCCGCTCTTTTCGGAATGAGCGTCGGTCTTTCCGTTTATGCAGCTGATCAGGCACCTGCCGCTGCTGCTCCTGCTGCTCAGGCCAAGACACTGGGACAAATTCACGGTGCTATGTGGCCGAAGAGCAAAGACGGCTATGTCACTAAGTATCAGTGCATGCAGTGCCACGGTGACTATGACAAACTGGCTAAACAGACAGCCGATCTGGTTCCCAATCCCCATCATTCTCACTTGGGTCAGGTGAACTGCGAAGACTGCCATAAGGCCAACCTGTCTAAACCGGTTCTTATGTGCAACCAGTGCCATAACTTTACCATTCGCAAGGATGGCAAACCGATTGAACTGGCCAAGTAATTTAGTCTCTGACTAAAACAGAAAATCCCGCAGTTCCTAAAGAACGAGCGGGATTTTCTTTGTCCGGAGATTGCTTAGAAAAGACGGACGCCGTTCGCCGTGAGAGTCAAATCGCCGTTCGGCGTGAGTGACGGAACGATTTCAGTTGTATAAACACCTTTACCTTCGCTTAAGTAAGAGTTGCGCGGCAATGCCATGAGCGCAAATTGTCCGAGGCCGCCGTCGGATGTCTGAAGTCTGAATTTCACAGATCCCAACGTATTGCCTTCGGGCTGCTTTTTAAGCTGTCCGCTGAAAGAAAGGCTTTCTTTGCCGACTTTAATTTCAGAGGGTTCAACCGCGGCCCAGGTTTTACCGGCAAGGATGCTGTTTCTTAAGATCTCTTCGGCCTGAGCTTCGTTCACAGGCTCAGGAGAGCAAATGAGCGGGAAGTTAGCGCAGAAGTCTGTTCCGAAAGCCTCTTGCACCAAGAAGTCAAAGAGCAGAGGTTCGGGCGGAAAATGCGCTGTTAAGCCGGTATTCCAGCTGTCAATGCCGACCTTTAAGAACCCACCGACTTTCAGGTGATCAAAAGAAATTTTTATGCCTTCTGTAATTTCAGATTTGTTTTGGCTTTGGTTGATAGAAACCAAAGTCTTGCCGAGGGTGAACTGTGTACTGCTGTCTCTGTAATCGATTCCGCTCACCGAAAAAGACAGAGCGGCGGCTTTGAGATTTCCGCCTTTGACAGAAAATTTAAATTCCGGATTGCTTAGAGCAACATTGCTTTCTTCTGAGGCCAAAGAGAAGATGTCTGTCTTGATGGAAGAATCTAGATTTTCAATGAGCAGGCTTCCGTCAGCCTGTTTTACTAATTTCGGGACGGCTTGGGACTGAATCGCGCCGAGTTTAAAAGTTTCGCCGTCAACGGTTGTTTCAACTGCTTTGCTGCTGAAAACCAATAACTGAGGAATAAAATGATAGTTAAAGGTCGTCTTAAGAACCGGCTGGGCAACTTCTACGACTTTCTTAAAGACTTCATTTCCGTCTCCTTTGATCGTGATCTCGCTTTCAGGCGACCAGCCGAACTTTACTTTACCGGGAAGCGTGACAGTGTCTTTATCCTTGGGCTGTGCATTTTTATTAAGGACAACAAACTCTTTGCTGAAAAATCCGTTGTTGACGATGTCCACTTTAACGGACTTCCATTCACTGCCCAAATATTTGTGAAGATCGGATGCGTATTCTTGGAATTTTTGGCCCTGGTAATAAACCAGTCCGCCGTAAGCACAGGCACAGGCCGCGGTACAAACTGCTACCGCTGCAGCGATCTTAGAAGAAGACATAATGACCTTTGTAAGAGTAAATACGTACGGGATGGAGTATATCCAACTTGGCCAAAAGTTTTTGGAGTTATTCGACGAGCTCACCGCCTGTGTTGTTGTGCCATCCGTCGACCGGATCCGGAGCATTGGGTTCATCGGACGAACCTTCCGGAACGCCGAAAAATTCTTCTAATGAGACTTTGTCCTGAATTTTCTTCATGCACTGATAAAAGAGCTGCTCATTGAGCTCATGCAGTCCAATACCGTCGCCTTTAATCGTGTAGTCCCAGCGGCTTAATTCGAAAGGCTTCTTTTTATATTCAGAATGAGGAGAGTCAGAAAGGAGCCCTGACTGGATGAAGACATTTTCTTCGGTCAGAGTCGAAGATACTTTGTGGTTCTCAGAGTTGATAAAAGTGATGCGCATTTTGCCGATCTTCCGTTCTGTCCAGCGGACGGTTGGAATAATCGGAAGGTAACGCATCCCTATATCTTCCATCATGTCTGATATTTCGATATACACGGCGCCGTCTAGGCCTCGATCGGTAATGAGGGCGATGCCGTTTTTCTCAAGAAGATCGACCATTTCTTTGCGGGTTTCATCGGCAAAGAGCCATTCGAAAGAGTCTTCAAGTGTGCCTTCTTTGCCTGTATCGACGCCTTGGACAATGACTCTTAGATGAAGCGTGAGATTGAGAGGCACAGCAGGGCGCCTAATTTCGGATTTTTCTACAAGTTTGGCATTGACATCGAACCAGCCATGCTTAGGAGAAGAGATGGAAGCGGTTGTGCTGGCGATGCCTAACAGCGTGCATCCTTGAAGCAAGGTAGCAGCGAAGAGAAGGGAGGCAGCCAGAACTCTCATAGCAAAAATCCACGAATGACGATGCCAATATTAACTGAAAGGTCCTGAACAGTCGTTCAGAAATGGCTCAGAGCGCGTGGAGAAAGCGTGAAAAAGGCTGTGAGGCCTTGAGATATTAATATAACTAATTGAATTTAATAGATAACTGAAGTTTTGCGTTTCTAGATCTTCATTATTTTAAAAATCCTCAATAAAACATAAGGTTAATGTTGAAATCGAGGATTTTTTGTGCTAAACTAGATCATTATATATGGAGATCTATCAATGACAAATCCGAAGCTTCCTCCGATTCTGATCAATAAGGCAGGTTCCGTTTATTACGTTTACACGTATAAAAACGTTTGGGATAGAGAACTCAAGCGGAGCAAAAGAGGTGAATCCAAAAAGATTGGGACAATCCTTGGCGGCCAAAAGGACGGAAAAATTCGTTTTGATGAGGCTTTCCTTCAGGAACATCCTGAATTTCGGAACTATCAGGTTGAGAGAAAAGGAAAAGATTATGTCTTTACGCAGATCTCCGAAGAAGGCATCACTCTTGAACAGGCTCGCAACATAAAGAAGCTTCACGCCGGTGCTACTTGGGCTTTAGATCAGATCGTTGCCGATTCCCCCGTCGGAGAGTTCTTAAAGGAGTGCTTTCCAAGGAACAAAGACTATAAAAAAATCCTTTCCTTGGCGTACTTTTTAATTCTTAATCAGAACAACAACGTTAGTTTCTATGAAACCTTTGCAGAGACGACAAGACTGCCGTATCCGCGGCCGCTGAGCCCTTCGGCGATAACTCGCCTCTTCCAGAGGATAGAGCTGCGCGATGCCCAGCGTTATTTCTTGCTGATGCGCAGTTATCTTCAAGAAGACGAAGACAACAAGATCATTCTTGCCCTGGATTCGACCTCAATCTCTTCTTACTCTACGCGCTTAACTCATATTGAATACGGTAAAAACAAAGACGATGATGCGCTGCCGCAGCTAAACGTTCTCTTCTTGGTAGATCAGAAGTCCGGACTTCCGATTTTTTATCGCTTTTATGACGGAAATGTTCCTGATGTCAGCACCATTCGTCATACGATTGCCGATCAGGCACTTCTAAACATGAAGAACGTCGTTCTGGTTGCTGACAAAGGCTACAACAGCGTAAAGAACATCAACGACTGTCTGATCAATAAAGTTGAGTTCATCTTTAATGTCCGTCTGGGGACTAAAGGCTGTCTGGCTAGAGAGCTTATCGATGAACACAGGAAAGAGTTTGCAGACCTCAACAGCGGCGATCCTTACATCAGGAAGAACATCGCCACAGCAAAAGTGAATTGGAAATACGATCCGCGGCCGGTAGATGGAAAACCGGCATCAAACACCGCATCAGCAGAGCTTTATTACCACATGTTCTACGACCCGGTTATCTATCAGGAAGCGGCCAATAAGCTCACGGAATCGCTTCTCACGATTAAAAAGAAACTCATCGAAGA
>OGZB01000562.1_pt1 | contig 22887 bp, 20 predicted proteins | sample 1576691 | NCBI WGS metagenome assembly OGZB01 (sample SAMEA3541479, study PRJEB24748) | human gut metagenome | biome: human gut; feature: human-associated habitat; material: faeces | place: China | collected 2012
AGAATCTGTAATATGAAAAGTTTCAAGATACTTATCCAATATTTCTGTATTAACAAGTACAAGCTGACCAATCTTATAACAAGCCTTGGCATCCTTAGCCACTTCTTGAAATTTTGTCATTCCCATACTGTACATTTTTGCACCATCTGAATATCTTACAAACTTTTTTGCATCCTCATATCTATCTTTCTTCTTTGATTCATCCATTGCTGTGCTCCTTTCACTTTGACTTCATAACAAATGACGTATTTTCTCCATAACGCAAAAAAGAGGACATCTTCTAAATTTCTTTAGAAAATGTCCTTTTAGTAGTTCATATTCGATTGAGTCTTATTCTTTTCAGATTGTGTACTCTTTCATACTGATGTAAATGACTATGCCAAAATACGTCTTTTAATGCGTCCTTTGACGTACTCAAATGCCTCAATCCCGCATAAACACTAGGTTTATTTATCCAAGCTCTTCATTGTCGGGAACAACAACACATCTCTGATTGCAGGTGAATCTGTAAGCAGCATAACAAGTCTGTCGATACCGTAACCAATACCGCCTGTTGGTGGCATACCTACTGCAAGTGCGTTAAGGAAGTCCTCATCTGTGTGCTGTGCTTCCTCGTCGCCGTTCTCTGCGTTCTTATCCTGCTGTGCGAAACGCTCTCTCTGGTCGATTGGGTCGTTAAGCTCTGAGTACGCATTACACATTTCCCATGTGTTAATGAAAAGCTCGAAACGTTCAACCTTCTCTGGATCAGATGGCTTCTTCTTAGTAAGTGGAGATATTGCAAGAGGATGATCCATAATAAATGTAGGCTGGATTAACTTCTCCTCACAGTACTCCTCAAAGAAAAGGTTGATGATGTCGCCCTTAGTGTGACGCTCCTCGAACTCAATTCCTCTCTCCTTAGCAAGAGCCTTAGCTTCTTCGTCAGTCTTAATTGTATCAAAATCAACACCAGCATATTCCTTAATTGCATCATTCATAGTAAGTCTTCTGAATGGCTTTCCAAGGTCAATCTCAGTGCCGTTGTAAGTAATCTTAGTTGTACCGCATACAGTCTCAGCAAGGTGTCTGAACATACTCTCAGTAAGTTCCATCATGCCCTCATAATCTGTGTATGCCTGATAAAGCTCCATAAGTGTGAACTCAGGATTGTGTCTTGTATCAACACCCTCATTACGGTATACTCGTCCGATTTCGTAAACTCTCTCAAGACCACCAACGATAAGTCTCTTAAGATAAAGCTCTAATGAAATACGAAGCTTAACGTCCTCGTCAAGTGCGTTGTAATGAGTCTCAAATGGTCTTGCAGCAGCACCACCAGCATTAGATACAAGTGTTGGTGTCTCAACTTCCATGAAGTCTCTGCCATCAAGGAACTTTCTGATTTCCTTGATAATCTTTGATCTCTTTACAAATGTTTCCTTAACCTCAGGATTCATTATTAAATCAACATATCTCTGACGGTATCTCATATCAGTATCTGTGATTCCGTGGAACTTTTCTGGAAGTACCTGTAAGCTCTTAGAAAGAAGAGTAATCTCCTCAGCGTGAACTGAAATCTCTCCTGTCTTAGTTCTGAAGATAAATCCCTTGATACCGAAGATATCACCGATATCAGACTTCTTAAAGTCTGCATATGCTTCTTCGCCAATTGCATCTCTTGAAATATATGCCTGCATTCTGCCCTTAAGATCAGCAATGTTACAGAAAGATGCCTTTCCCATTACTCTCTTGAACATCATACGTCCGGCAAAGCTTACATTAATTGGAGAAGCGTCCATAATGGCTCTTCTCTCATTGTAATCAGCAGTAACTGCTTCTCTTGCCTGCTGCTCATCTAAACCTTCAGTATTAACTGCTGGTCTGTCACCGAGAAGTTCTTTCTCATGTGCTTCATAGATAGCTCTTATTTCGTCTGTGTGATGTGTTACATCATACTTTGTTATCTGGAATGGATCCTTACCTGCGTCCTGAAGGTTCTTTAACTTTTCCATACGAACCTTAATCTGCTCGTTAACGTCAGGCTGCTGTGCAGATTTATTATCTCCCATGAATGAGTATCTCCTTTTCTATATGTTACTGAAAATTAGTCGTTCTTTACAGATACAACTGTATATTCAATCTCTCCAACAGGTGCTTCTACCTTAACAGTGTCACCCTTCTTCTTTCCAATAAGAGCTGCACCAAGTGGTGACTCATTAGAAATCTTGTTATTAAGGCTGTCTGCCTCTGATGAACCAACGATTGTATACTCGATATCCTCATCGAATTCTACATCGTGAAGTACAACAACGCTCTCCATCTTAACTACATCTTTATTCTTATCGTTATCCTGAATAACCTCACAGTTAGCAAGAATTGCTTCAAGTTCTGCAATTTCTGTTTCGATATCTCTCTGCTCGTCCTTAGCTGCATCGTACTCAGCATTCTCTGATAAATCGCCCTGCTCTCTTGCTTCCTTTAACTTCTGGGCAACTTCCTTTCTTCTGACAACCTTAAGCTCCTCAAGTCTTGCTACTCTTTCGTCATACCCCTTTTTAGTAAGAAACTGTTTCTCTGCCATGTTCTTATCACCTTTCTATATATCTGCTACACTAATATGCTTCTGCTCTACTAGAGAATAAAACCCCACAAGCGTCACAATATTATAAACTATCAGTTCCTGTCTGTCAATGTAACCCTTCCAGTATCCTATCCACAAGCCCATCAAACTGTTCCAGATTAGTAACCTGGTTAGCTTCATTTCTTAATGCCGCTGCGTGCTTGATTCCTGCTGTATACCATGCAAAATGTTTTCTCATCTCGCGGATTCCTGTAAACTCGCCTTTTATCTCACACAATCCTTTGGCATGCCTCTTAATCATCTGGCATACTTCTTCAACAGACGGAGGTGCAATTATTGTACCATTATTCATATATTCAGAAACCTGTCTGAATATCCATGGATTTCCCCTTGCGGCCCTTCCAATCATTATTCCGTCACAGCCTGTCTGCTTCATCATATTAACAGCATCTTCGCCGCTTTTAATATCGCCATTACCAATAACTGGAATCGATACTGCTTCTTTGACCTGTCTTATTATATCCCAGTCTGCTTGTCCTGAATAATACTGCTGCCTTGTTCTTGCATGGACTGCAACGGCAGCCCCGCCTGACTCCTCAATAACATGTGCTATCTCAGGCGCATTTATACTATTCTCATCAAATCCTGCCCTTATCTTGATTGTAAGCGGCTTATCAAGTGCATCAGCCATCTTCTCGACTATTCTTCCGACAAGCACAGGGTCCTTCATAAGTGCCGAACCTTCGCCGTTATTGACTACCTTTGGAACAGGACATCCCATATTGACATCAATTATATCAAACTCTCTTTCTGAAAGTCTCTTCGCTATATCAGCCATGATATCCGGGTCTGAACCAAAAAGCTGCAATGCAAGCGGCCTCTCCTCTGGCACTGTCTTCATCAGGTCTTCTGTATTCTTATTGTTATACAGCACAGCCTTGGCACTGACCATCTCGGTACACATAAGCCCGCAGCCCTGCTCCTTGCATAAAAGTCGAAATGGCAGGTCTGTTACTCCTGCCATCGGTGCCAATGCAATATTGTTCTTTATCTCAACATTTCCAATTCTCATAATTACTCCATGCCTAAGAAGAATACCTTGAAGAACATCTCAAGTGATTCAAGAAGTTCTCTCTTCTCATACTGATACTTCTTGACGAGCATACCGCATGCTATCTCGTCATACAGTAAATCGCCCTCGTCTGCTGATGATTTGAACAAAAGATTGCCTTCCTCATCGAATTCCATATCAAGTATTCCACCAACTTCCTCTGTGAAAAGAACGCACATAATCTTTAACTCGTTCTTTACATCATCCGGAAGCTTATCAAAATCAGGGTTAAAATAGTATTTCTTCTCATAAGAATTAGATACACATAAAACTACATTTTCATCAAACATATCCATATAATCCTCTCACAGAAACCTCTCCGGTTCTGATAATCTTCTCGCCCTCGTCTGTCTTAATGATAAGTTCGCCCTCATCGTTGATTCCAAGTGCTTTTCCAACAATTTCCTTGTCAGCATATATTGCCTTGACGTCGCCGCCCTTATTGACAAGCATTGAATTATAGTCTTCTTTAAGCCCAGCCAGATTCTGTGTCTTAACAAATGTATCATAGTACTTTGCAAAGCTCTCTGAAAATGCGGCTACTATACGGCTTCTTTTCAGATGGTCGCCAGTCTCAAGATACAGAGAAGAAGCTGTTGCCTTGATTGAATCATCAAATTCTGTCGTATTAACATTAATTCCCATACCAATAACTACATAATGTATGTAATCCATCTCAGCACTCATCTCTGTTAATATTCCACATACCTTCTTCTTATTAAGAACTATATCATTAGGCCACTTTATACGGCACTCTGCATCATGTCCGTCCTCTGTAAGAACCTTGTGGATTGCCTCCTGCACAGCCATGGCTGCCACTATTGTAAGCATTGACGCATTGACTGGTGCAATATCCGGTCTTAAAAGAAGTGACATCCATATCCCACTTCCTGCAGGAGAAACCCAATTCCTGCCGCGTCTGCCCCGACCACCTGTCTGGCTCTCTGTTATATAAAGTGTTCCATCAGCTGCATTATCTCTCTCTGCCGCTCTCTTAGCTTCATTGTTGGTAGAATCTGTCTCGTCATAATATACTACTTCGCGGATAATCCCTGTCGTATTGCCTGTATCCACACAGGTAAGCTGACTCATTATCTCGCTTGATGTAAGAATATCAGGATACTGTGTTATATGATAGCCTTTATTCTGGACTGCCTCTATAACATAGCCTTCTTCTTTTAACTGGTTTATCACCTTCCAAACAGCCGTTCTTGAAACCCCCAGCATATTGCACAGTGCCTGCCCTGACACATATCCATCTGATTTTCTCAAAACATTTAAAATCTTAGTCTTCATACCATTACCCGCCATGCTATTACTGCCATAAGCAGAAGTCCTAACGTAACAACTGTAAGAATAACTCCTGACACCGTTCTGTCACTCATGAAATTCTTAGCTGCTGTAAGTCCGTTAACTAATGCTCCAAGCATGAATTCCACAGCAAATAATATTCCGCTTCCGCTGCGCAGGAAAAGTATAATTATGAATACCACTCCTATTGCAAATGTGAGTGCTATATTGGCATAGTCTATGAGCATCTTACTCTTTCTATACGCGCCACTCGTTGTATAATACATAACGCCTCCATACCTTACGAATTAACCGTTGCCAATTACATTTTTACTTATAAGCTCCAAGTGTAGCTGCCATTACAGCCTTGATTGTATGCATTCTGTTCTCAGCCTCATCGAATACAACTGACTGCTCTGACTCAAATACTTCATCTGTAACTTCCATCTCATCAAGACCGAATTTGTCATGAATTTCTTTACCAATCTTAGTCTTAAGGTCATGGAATGCAGGAAGACAGTGCATAAATATTGCGTTCTTAGAAGCATTGTCCATAACTGCCTTGTTAACCTGATATGGAAGAAGTGCCTTGATTCTCTCTGCCCATACTTCGTCAGGCTCACCCATTGATACCCATACATCTGTGTATAATACGTCTGCGTCCTTAGTTCCTGCCTTAACATCTTCTGTAAGTGTTACTGAACCACCGCTTATCTTTGCCCATTCCTCACACTGTGCAACGAGTTCCTTGTCAGGGAAATATTCCTTAGCTGTGCAGGCTGTGTAATGAAGTCCTAACTTAGAGCAGACAATCATAAGTGAGTTACCCATGTTGTATCTTGCATCACCCATGTATACGAACTTAACGCCCTTTAATCTGCCGAGCTTCTCTTTGATTGTAAGCATATCTGCAAGCATCTGTGTTGGATGGTATTCGTTAGTAAGTCCGTTCCATACCGGCACACTTGAATATTTTGCAAGATCTTCAACTATCTCCTGACCGAATCCTCTGTATTCGATTCCTTCAAACATTGTACAGAGAACTCTTGCTGTATCAGCAATGCTCTCTTTCTTGCCTATCTGTGAACCTGTTGGGTCAAGATATGTGACACCCATACCAAGGTCATGGGCTGCTACCTCAAATGAGCAGCGTGTTCTTGTACTTGTCTTCTCGAATATAAGTGCAACATTCTTTCCGATAAGCGGCTGTTCTACAATGCCCTTTTTCTTCTTATCCTTAAGCTCTGCTGCTAAGTCTATCAAATATAAAATCTCCTCAGGTGTGTAATCCTTGAGTGTTAAAAAGTCGCGTCCCTTTAAATCCATGACATCCTCCTGTCTGTATGGCAAATTCGCATACATTGAATAATTAATAACTTTGTTCATTCTATCGCAATTATAGTTCTTCGTCAAATGCGTTGTTTAATTTGTGTAGTTGTAAGACGGTCGGTTGTGGAAGATGGCGGAGAGCTTCCGTTAAACTTCTCTGCATAATAATAGGCACTGGGCGGTTTAGGATTTCTCCTCCTGTCGTTAACGCTGGCAACGCACATCCATGTGCGTGCCAGCTCACGCGTCCGTCCATGGACGCGTGTACACTCGTTCCTTCTACATGCCCAGTGCCTTTATTATGCGTTCAGTTTAAAGTCAGCTCTCCGCCATCCCCCACAACCTCCCTTCCTCCACACTTCTCCAAATTCATGGCAGAGTAACTTTCCTCTCCTACACCTCTCCGGACTGGTTCGCCTTTCGGCTGCCAGTTTAAAAGGCTGCACAACCACTCTACTTTCCATCAAAATTCATGGGAGGGGCTTTGCCCCGTCCCATGAATATTCCGCATCTGCCACACCTTCCGTCCGCCAATAAAAAAGGTGGTGTGGCTTTTCTGACTGCAAACTATGCACATAATAAAAGCATTGAGCAAAGTCACTACCTAAGTGTACGCGCGTCCACGGACGGACGCGCGAGCTGTCTCGTGCATGGATGCACGTTGACAGCGTAACGAGAACTTAAACAGCCTTCCACGCTCAATGCTTATTATTATGTAGCGTAGTTTGTACGGAAGAAAACCACACCACCTTTTTATTCCTTAATGGAATATATGATCTCCAATTATTACAAAATCTGAATAGTTGTTAACATCTACAGTATATAATGCCCTGAATGATGTATAACCACCTATATTATTAACGCCTGATAATGCTTCAAGTGCTGCCTGCATGCATTCTGTGTTTCTCGGACCATTTGCAAGTCTTGCTGCAAATCTGTCTGATGGATTACCAGCGCCATCTGATACACCAGAGAACTGTGATCTCTGATAAACAACACCCGAAACTGTCCCCGGATAATGTCCGCTTCGCACTCTGTTAAGAATAACATTTGCAACAGCGAGCTTTCCTGCATATGGCTGATATGCAGCCTCCCAGTCTATGATACATGCCATAAGCCATATATCATCATCTGATACGCTCATAGTTGGGTTATATGTTATATCTGTTCCTGATATTGTATTAGCAATTATCTTCTGTCGTCTTGCTTCCTCTGCTGCAGCAGCCGCTCTTTCAGCTTCTGCCTCTGCCTCAAGTCTTGCTTCTTCTGCAAGTCTTTCAGCCTCTTCTTCTGCTTCAATAGCTTCAATCTCTGCTATTGTATATCCTGCAAGAAGATTATCTGTTCCAATCTGTTCTGCTATAGCCTCTGCTTCTTCTCCAAAACATAAGCACTGTGTCTGTACATAACCTTCGCAGTTTCCTGAACTAACTTTAGTCCATTCCTTTCCGACCATATCAACATCTACAAGTGTGTTAGTATATAATCTTCCCACAACCTGTGCTGTCTCTTCGTCAGAAGTGTCATAAACATCAAGATAAGGATCAGTAATTGCTACTGCCTTGTTCTTGTATGTTCCTGTTTCTTCATACCCAGTCACAAGAACCTCTTCTGTATTAGCTGAATAAGATGCAACCTTAATTCCCGTGTCAGTATTCTGTGTTTTCTCATAGGTAGTTGCCACTGCTGGAAGAACCGGTGTCATAAATAATACAATCGCAGCTCCCACATAGCAAGCAGCTTTGCTACTTCTAAGTTTCATATTATACTTCCCTTTCCGGCGGCTTATTTAGCTTCGCCTGTAAATTGTTACAGAAATGTTACAATTTATTACGGAAATATAATAGCAAAGTTACAGTAATTTGTCAAATATGTTAAAACCCGCTCTATGAGCGGGTTTGCGGGTTTGTTTATTAAATTCATTTTGCCAAAAATAGTATATGACCATATATATAGTTGGTTATCTACACACTTCTCTGTCTGACAGCTTCGTATGTAAGAATTGTACATGCTATTGCCGCGTTAAGAGATTCAACCTCTCCCTGCATCGGAATTCTTATAAGTGTATCTGCCTGCTTAGTGATATCATCTGTAAGTCCATTTCCCTCATTGCCTATTAGAAATGCGGTTCCTTCCCTGTAATCTTCACCAAGATATGTATTCTTTCCGTCAAGATGTGCAGCATATACCTTAATTCCAGCATTCTGACACTGTGAAACTGCATCGCTAAAATCCTGCACATATACAAATGGCACTCTGAATATAGAACCCATTGTTGACCTTATTGTCTTAGGATTATATATATCCACAGTATTAGAACTCATAACAACTCCGGTAACACCTGCACCTTCACCCATCCTTAATATAGTTCCCAGATTACCCGGATCCTGAAGATTCTCAACAAGAATCAGTAACGGATTGTCGGTAAGCATATCTGAAATACTGCTGTCATTCATTCTTACAACCGCCATAATCCCCTGTGGTGTCTGTGTCTGTGACATTCTGTCAAATACATTATCGGCGACAATCTCAATACTGTCAGAAGAAATCCCCTGCTTCTTAACCAGCTCATGCACATACTCAGGATTGTTACTATGAAATCTTTCAGACATATATATCTTTACAAGTAAATCTGCCGGCACCTCAGATACCATGCGGACTCCCTCTACAACATATTCTTTATTCTTCTTTCTTTCCCTGGCCTTAGAAAGCAATGATATAACATGCTTTACCTGTGAACTGCTCGTACTGGTTATCATTATGAGGTTACCTTTCTGCCATGCATTACTTAGAAAGTAACGCACTTATATTAAATTCATAATCATTAATATCCTTAGTCATGGCAAGTGCTTCATCAATATCATAATCAACAAACTTACCATCCCTGTATGCTACAAGTCTGTTACTCTTTCCTTCAGCAAGAAGGTCAACAGCATAAGCACCCATAATAGACGCATACATTCTGTCCTTACATGTTGGTGAACCACCACGCTGCATGTATCCTAAAATAGTAGCTCTTGTCTCAATACCTGTTGCAGCTTCAATTCTTCTTGCCATTCCTGTAGAATGTCCGATACCTTCAGCATTAATAATAAGATGGTGTTTCTTGCCCTTCTTTCTTCCTTCTATAATATGATTAATAAGAGTCTGCTCATCATTATCATATCTTTCAGGAAGAAGGATATCCTCTGCACCATTGGCAATACCACACCACAATGCTATATATCCTGCATTTCTTCCCATAACCTCGATAATACTGCATCTTTCGTGTGATGTAGATGTATCTCTTATCTTATCAATAGCTTCCATTGCTGTATTAACAGCAGTATCAAATCCAATAGTATAATCTGTACATGCAATATCAAGATCAATTGTTCCCGGAAGTCCGATAGTATTAATTCCCTGTGCTGCAAGCTTCTGTGCACCTCTGAAAGAACCATCTCCACCGATTACAACTATACCGTCAATTCCATGCTTTCTGCATACTTCAGCACCTCTCTTCTGACCTTCTTCAGTCATGAATTCCATGCATCGTGCTGTATAGAGGACTGTTCCACCACGCTGGATAATATCAGCAACGCTTCGCTTGTCCATATCAATTATCTCATCATTAAGAAGTCCGTTATAGCCCTTCTGAATACCCTTGACCTTAAGTCCCTTATTCAAAGCAGTTCTTACAACTGCACGGATAGCAGCATTCATGCCTGGAGCATCTCCACCACTTGTTAATACGCCGATTGTTTTAATTTCCTTTGCCATAACTTCCCCTTTCTTATCTCTTAATATTATTTTCTGCTTTATGTTACCACATTATAAAAGAAAAATCTTCTTTTTTTGATAATTTTTTACCAATGTTAATTAAAATTTATGTTGTAGCAACATTTTTCTCACCATATTTACTCTTAAGAATATAAAGCAGGTCTGATGTCACCTTCACGCACTGACTCTGTGGGAGCGCTATTCTCTGTTTTTCTGCCACACAATATATTGTGACTGTGTCTTTACCGTCCGATTCTTTGAAAATATCAGCAAGCTCATCCCTGTGTGTCTCATACTCAGCAAGACTGTCAAACCTGAGCCACAATCTTCTTGGAACACTGTCAAAGCTCACAACACTGTCTGCCGTAAGTCTTGCAGGTTTGTCGGCATCTGCCTGTATTCTTCCCGTAACAAATACTTTGTTGGTCGTATCAAAAAGTCTTTTATATTTTTGATAATTTCTTGCAAACATGATTACCTCAACGCTTCCAACAAAATCTTCTATTGTAAGGTACGCCATCTGCTGCCCTGAACCGGTAGTAATAACCTTAATGTTACTTATAAGGCCACCTATCGTCTGCTTTGAACCGTTCATAAGCTTTGCCTGTCCGGTTTCCTCATCAATAAGAAAATCTGTACTTCTCGCAGAAATATGTTTCTCCCACATACCAGTATATTCATCCAGCGGATGTCCTGTTACATATACACCGAGAACTTCTTTTTCCCGTTCAAGCAGATCCTCCTTTTCAAACTCCTGAATATCAGGCACTTTCATTTCAAGGCTCTGTTTATCCTCTTCACTTACGAAATCAAATAGTGACATTTGTCCTGAAATAGCATCTTTATTCTGCTTAACAGCACTATCAATCATTCTCTCATAGACATTCATCATGCCCCGTCTTGTATTACCAAATGTGTCAAATGCACCTGCAAGTATAAGATGTTCCACTGTTCTCTTATTAATTACCCCTGCCATCCTTGTAATAAAATCCTGCATGGAGTGAAAATCGCCATTATTGGTTCTTTCTTCAATAATCGCAGTAATTGTAGGTCTTCCCATACTCTTTACCGCATTAAATCCAAACCTTATATTCTTACCTTCAACACCGAAATCAGCAACTGATTTATTGACATCAACAGGAAGAATACTAATTCCCATCTCTCTAGCTGCAAGAATATATTCTGCGACCTTACTTGTTTTATCAGTTACACTTGATATCAGCCATGCCATATACTGTACAGGAAAATGTACTTTCAGATATGCTGTCTGGTATGCCACAACCGCATAGCATGCCGCATGTGACTTGTTAAATGCGTATTTTGCAAAATCCATCATCTCATCATATATCTTATTGGCAGTCTGTTCATTTATGCCATTCTTAATACAGCCTGGTACTCCGTTAGCCTCATTACCATATACGAAATTCTGACGTTCCTGCTCCATTACATCAAGCTTTTTCTTAGCCATTGCTCTTCGCACATTATCACTACCGCCCCACGAATATCCGGCAAGGTCACGGACAATCTGCATAACCTGCTCCTGATAAACCATACAGCCATATGTCGGCTCTAAGATTGGCTCTAACTGCGGGCATTCATAGGTTATGTTTCCCGCGTTCTCTTTTCCTTTAATATACTGTGGTATGAAATCCATTGGTCCCGGTCTGTAAAGCGATATACCGGCAATTAAATCCTCTAAACAATCCGGTTTTAACTCTTTCATGAAGTTTCTCATTCCGCCACTCTCTAACTGGAATATACCTGCACATTTGCCCTGACTTATACATTCAAATACAGCCTTATCGTTATATGGTATATTATCCACCGAAAATGCAGGGTCAATCTGCTGTTCACATTTTTCAGTCTGTTGGATTACAGTTAAGTTTCTAAGACCTAAAAAGTCAAATTTTAACAATCCCAGATGTTCCAGAGTAGGACCTTCAAACTGCGTAACCTTAACATTATCTGCTCCAACTGCAACCGGAACATACTCTCCAACATCCTTCTGACTGATAAGAACACCTGAGGCATGAACTGAAGCATGCCTTGGCAGTCCTTCAAGTCTCTTTGCTTTATCTATAAGATCTCTCACTGTCTCATCAGCTTCATACAATGCCTTAAACTCAGCATTTGGCTTAATGTCCCTGTCTGCGTCACCATTCATTGCACTGTCAATCGTAACACCAACCTTCTGTGGTATCATCTTCGCAATGTTATCAACCATCGCATATGGAAGATCCATAACCCTTCCGACATCTTTAATAACGGCTCTTGCTGCCATAGTTCCAAATGTGATTATCTGGCACACACATTCTTTACCATATTTTTCTATAACATAATCAATAACCTTCTGTCTGCCTTCTGGTGCAAAGTCCACGTCAATATCGGGCATGGACACACGCTCAGGATTCAGAAATCGTTCGAATACAAGATTGTATTTAACAGGGTCAAGCGTTGTTATTCCAAGACAGTATGACACAAGACTTCCTGCCGCCGAGCCTCGTCCGGGTCCAACCGGAATATCATGTGTCTTGGCATAATTAATGTAATCCCACACAATCAGGAAATAATCGACATATCCCATTGAATAGATAACTGACAGCTCGTAAGAAAGTCTCTGGAATATATCATTCGAATCCTCTGCCCTTTTTATAACAACATCTTTTCTGTCTGCAACTATTGATGCTTTTGCCTGCTCTATAATATCTTCAATACATACATCTGCGGTCTTGTCCGGATATCTCTCCTTTAACCCCTCATAGCATAAAGCATTAAGATACACCCATGAATTCTTTCCATATTCTTCTGGCACATCAAACGCTGGCAGCTTTGTAACTCCGAATTCTATCTCAACATTACATCTTTCTGCTATCTTATGAGTGTTCTCAACTGCTTCCGGTGCGTATTTGAACAATTCCGCCATCTCTTCCTCTGACTTTAAATAGAACTGTCCACCCTCATATCGCATCCTGTTTTCATCAGAAAGCTTCTTACCTGTCTGTATACATAATAATATATCATGTGCATCTACATCATCTGCATAAGTATAATGAACATCATTCGTACATACCAGTTCAATTCCGGTCTCATTATGCATACGCATAAGCTGTGGATTGACATAGTGCTGTTCTGCTATTCCGTGATCCTGCAATTCAAGAAAGAAATTTCCCCTTCCGAATATATCCTGAAGTTCAAGGGCAGCATCTCTGGCCGTCTCATACATGCCTCTTGACAGATATCTCTGCACCTCACCTGCAAGGCACGCACTCGTAGCAATAATTCCCTCGTGATATTCCCTTAACACTTCCTTGTCTACTCTCGGCTTATAGTAAAAGCCTTCTGTAAACCCTTTTGAGACTATCTTCATAAGATTCTGATATCCGGTGTTATTCTCTGCCAGCAATACAAGGTGATTATATTTATCCTCACTCTGTCCTGCGCCTTTATCAAACCTTGACCCCGGAGCTACATACACCTCACAGCCAAGAACAGGCTTGATTCCTGCCTTCTTAGCCGCCTCGTAAAATTCAATAACACCATACATCACACCATGGTCAGTTATTGCAAGGCTGTCCATGCCAAGTTCCTTTGCCCGTTTAGTAATCTCTTTTATCTTACTGGAGCCATCCAGCAATGAATATTCAGTATGCACATGCAAATGTGTAAAACTCATAGCATCTCCTCCCTATGTAAAAAAATATAACATATTTTCGTTTATTAATCAGCAATTTTATGATATTCTATATTTAATTATTAATGTAAGGGAGTTGTATTATGTTAATATCTGATATTCCCGTAGGCAGACCAATTTCAATTGAAATATCCATAGATAATGTAAGCTACGAAATGCCTTCCTCTGTTGTTGCATCCAAGAATGGCTACATTCTCATAGCGCCTTTTACATCAAAAGGTGCTGTAATAGATTTTTCTTCTTATAAGGATATTTTATTTAATCTTTATACCATAGACCCAGCAACAAAGAACCGTGTAGTCTGGAAGAATATTAACATAGAAACTATCACTTATAAATCAACCGGTTTCGCATCTGCTTACTACAAAATCTCGACCAATGTTTATGCCAGCATAGCCTCTGAATGCGACAGAAGATTTAATCAGCGCATTTCAACCATGGCTTTGGGACATATCTCATCAGATACCACAGAAGCTGATATTCCGGTAACGTTAATTGATGTCAGTGATAAAGGACTTTCATTTTCAACCAGCAACGAACTATTATATAACTATAATAATACATATATAACATTTTCAGATAAGGCAAACGGAAAGCAGTTTAACTTTCATTTTAAATGTTTTATCATACGCAGCCAGTTGTATGGCGAACGCTACATTTATGGATGTATTATCCCAACTCCGTCCCGCGAATATCTTACATATGTTTTTCTTAAAAAAATTGAATCCAGAATCAGTTCTGCTAAAGAACAGTCTGAACAGACCGCTCTTAAAGATGCTGCTGACGTTGCTTCACAATCTATTGAAAGCACTTCATCAGGATATCATTCACACATATCTGAAAAGAATAAGCGTTGATATAAGGGGCATATCACAATGTGATATGCCCCTTTATTATTAATCATCTTCTTTTTCTTTAGCTGTATCATCAGATTCATTATCGTCTGAATGACTGCCAATATTCTTCCATATATCGCTTTCCGGCTCACCACTAACTGTCGATGAATAGCTTCCATCTTCATTAAATGTTACGCTTTCTGCCACTTTCTCTGATGTTGAGAATAATGAAGTATCAACCGGTTCAGGTATTCCCTTTGCCTCTCTGAATATCTTCATGAATTCCTTGCCTGTGATAGTCTCATGGTCATACAGATATCTTGCAAGCTGATCCATTACTTCTCTGTTCTCTCTTATAATCTGCTTAGCCTCTTCATAACATGACGCAATAAGCTTCTTTACCTCGTCATCAACCTCTGCCTCAGTTGCCTGTGCACAGTTCATAGATGCTCTTCCGCTAAGATATTCATCTTCAACTGTTGATAATGCAACAAGTCCGAATCTGTCTGACATACCATATCTTGTAATCATTGTCTTGGCAAGGTTAGTTGCTTTCTTGATATCATCATAAGCACCATTAGTAACTGAACCAAATACAACTTCTTCTGCAGCACGGCCACCAACAAGTGATATAAGGTCTGTCATAAGTTCATCCTTAGTCTCAAGATGCTTCTCTTCCTCTGGGAAGTTAAGCACATAACCAAGTGAACCATTAGTATGAGGTATAATAGTAATCTTCTGGACCGGATCAGAATTATTCTTGATAGCTCTTATAAGGGCATGCCCAATCTCATGGTAAGCAACAACCTGCTTTTCCTTCTTGCTAAGAACTCTTTCCTTCTTCTCCTTACCTGCTACAACTGTATCAAAAGCACCAAGAAGGTCCTTCTGGGTAACAACATTTCTTCCATTCTTAACTGCCGCAATAGCAGCTTCATTAATGATATTGGCAAGGTCTGAACCAACAAGACCGCTTGTTGCCATTGCAATCTCATCAAAATCAACTGTATCGTCCATAAGCACATCCTTAGAATGTACCTTAAGAGTCTCAATTCTTCCCTTCTTATCAGGTCTGTCAACGGTAATTCTTCTGTCGAGACGACCTGGTCTAAGTAAAGCCTTATCAAGTACTTCCGGTCTGTTAGTTGCTGCCAGAATGAATATTCCCTTAGATGAATCAAAACCATCCATCTCTGCAAGTAACTGGTTCAATGTCTGCTCACGCTCGTCATTGCCACCGCCATACTTGGAATCTCTGCTCTTACCAATAGCATCAATCTCATCAATAAATATAATACATGGAGCCTGCTTAGTTGCTTCCTTGAACAAATCTCTTACTCGTGATGCACCAACGCCAACGAACATCTCTACAAAATCAGAACCTGCAAGTGAGAAGAAAGGTACATCTGCCTCACCGGCTACAGCCTTGGCAAGAAGCGTCTTACCTGTTCCAGGAGGTCCTACTAAAAGTGCACCCTTAGGAAGCTTTGCACCAATCTTGGCATATTTCTCAGGGTAATGTAAGAAATCAACAATCTCTGTAAGTGATTCCTTAGCTTCATCCTGACCTGCAACATCCTTGAATGTAACACCTGTCTTTTTCTGGACATATACTTTGGCGTTGCTCTTTCCAACGCCCATTCCGCCCATCATTCCACCATTCTTAGCAATTCTTCTATATACAAATGCAAAGATTATATATATGAATAAAAATGGCAGTACATATGCTAGCAGAAATTCTACGATTGAAGAACTTGAATCCGGAATATATCCTTCAAACTCAATTCCTTTTCTCTTAAGAAGCGGTACAAGAGTATCATCATTAACATATCCTGTATAATATGTGTATGAAACTCCTGCTATGCCAGACTGTTTCTCCTCTTCAACTGGTGTAATAAGGATTCTGTCCTGCTCTAATGCTACTTTCTTTACCTTATCTTCATCAATCATCTGCATGAACTGGTCGTAGCTTATCTCCTTGTATGTCGCATTCCTAAACATATTGCTAAGAAGCGTAAGCCCTATAAATGTTACAACTGCCGCTATAATAATGAATATTATAAGGTTAACATTCTTTGGCTTCTTATTATTATTGTTGTTATTACGATTATTGTTGCGGTTATCGTTATTATTATAACCATTGTCATAACCGTTGTTGTTATAATTATCCATACTCTTCTCCTGATATGATACTGTACTTATCTTAAGCATTTCCAAATAAGTCTGTTTTCATTATAAAGAAGGAAAAAATATAAATCAACCAAAATCTAAGTGTTTAATAAGATGTTTATATTTACTTTATATTCTTAGTTTTTTTCTTTAAACTATGGAAATTTATAATACAGGGCTGTATAATATTGCATATTTTTTTGATTACACATTCAGATTGGAGGAAAAGATGGCTGTTAAATATGTATTTGTAACAGGTGGTGTTGTTTCCGGTTTAGGAAAAGGTATCACTGCCGCATCTTTAGGCAGACTGCTTAAAGCCCGTGGTTTTTCTGTAACCATGCAGAAGTTTGACCCTTATATTAATATTGATCCAGGTACTATGAACCCTATCCAGCACGGAGAAGTTTTCGTAACTGACGATGGTGCTGAGACAGACCTTGACCTTGGTCACTATGAAAGATTTATTGATGAAAGCCTTAATAAGAATTCTAATGTAACTACCGGTAAAGTATACTGGTCTGTATTACAGAAGGAACGCCGTGGAGATTTCGGTGGAGGCACAGTCCAGGTAATCCCTCATATTACTAATGAAATAAAGAGCCGTTTTTTCAGAGATTATTCAACTGATGAAACTAAGATTGCAATTATAGAAGTTGGTGGTACTGTTGGAGATATCGAGAGTCAGCCTTTCCTTGAGGCAATCAGACAGTTCCAGCATGAAGTCGGACATGAGAACGCAATTCTTATTCACGTAACACTTATTCCTTATCTTAAAGCATCTGGTGAGATGAAGACTAAGCCAACTCAGGCAAGTGTTAAGGAACTTCAGGGAATGGGAATCCGTCCGGATATTCTTGTGTGCCGTACCGAACATCCACTTGAGGCTGGTATCAAGGATAAGATAGCACTTTTCTGTAATGTACCTAAGTCTCATGTACTTCAGAACTTAGATGTTGAGATTCTTTATGATGCACCTCTTGCGATGGAAGAAGAACATCTTGCACAGGTAGCATGTGAATGTTTACACCTTGACTGTCCAGAACCAGACCTTGATGAATGGAGAGCAATGTGCAAGGCCTGGAAGAATCCTACTAAGAAGGTAACTGTTGCATTAGTTGGTAAATATATCCAGCTTCATGATGCTTATATCAGTGTTGTAGAAGCATTAAAGCATGGTGGTGTATATAATTCATGTGATGTAACTATCAAATGGATTGATTCAGAAACTGTAACTCCTGAAACTGCTGATGAGCTTCTCTCTGACGTATCTGGCATATTAGTTCCAGGTGGATTCGGTGACAGAGGTACAGAAGGAAAGATTGAAGCTATCCGTTATGCCAGAGAACATAATATTCCATTCTTAGGATTGTGTCTGGGAATGCAGCTTTCAATTGTTGAATTTGCAAGAAATGTTATAGGATATGACGACGCACACAGTGTTGAACTTAATCCTAACACAACTCACCCTGTTATACATCTTATGCCAGACCAGGAAGGCATTGATGATATCGGCGGTACATTAAGACTTGGTTCTTATCCTTGTGTACTTGATAAAACAAGCAAGGCTTATGAACTCTATGGCGAAGAGCTTATACATGAACGTCACAGACACAGATATGAAGTTAATAATGATTACAGAAAAGTTCTTACTGAGAATGGTATGATGCTTTCAGGAATATCTCCTGACGGAAGAATTGTTGAGATGATAGAATTAAAGAATCACCCATGGTTTATTGCCACACAGGCTCATCCAGAGTTAAAGTCAAGACCTAATCGTCCACATCCATTATTCAGAGGCTTTATAACAGCAGCACTTGAATATCAGAATAAAAACCATTAATTATATTATATATGCATAACAAAAAACATCACCTGACGAATCCGACTTTCGTATCAGGTGATGTTTTTTATTGCTTTTGCTTATAAAATTATTATTTATTAAGACCATTAAGAATCTTCTTAATTCTCTTAACTTCATCGTCTTCTAACTTCTGTGATTCACAAATAGAAGCAACCATATCAACAGCCTTTCCGTTGAACCAGAAATCAGCTTCTTCCTTTAAAAGCTGTCTTCTATATTCTTCTTCTGAACGAAGTGGATGAATGAAAGCTGCCTTTCCCTTACGGTATGTATCAACAAATCTCTTGTCCTTCAACTTACCTACGAAAGTAACAACTGTTGTTCTTGCGTAATCCTTACCATAATCGTCTCTTAACTGATCAATAAGTTCCTGTACAGGAATATCCTGTGGTGCTTCCCATATAAGCTTCATAATTAATGCTTCACATGGACTTAATTCATTAAAATGATTTCTGCTCATAAACCCTCCTTAGGCTCTTCCATAGATATACATATTCTATATTATACTGCCATTATTAATATTTTTCAACTGTATAATGAATAGTCGGATATGGATTTCACAATTGTATTACCGATAAACTGAATCCATCAAATTCCTTTTCTACAATAGTGAAATTCTGGGGAAGTCCGCACATATATGCTTTCATTTTCCCTTTCTCTAATCTATAAACTATTTTGTCCAAAATGTCAAGCACACCTTGACCTGTAGCCTTGCCATAAGCCTCTTTTAATGTCCATATTCTGAAGAATCTTTGATCACTATCGCACTCTTTAATCCATTCTGCTTCAGATATGTCAAAGAAGCGTTTTGCCAGATTCTGTCTACCTTTGCGGGCTTTTTCAATATCAATTCCTACCGGTCTGTCGCCTATCACGCACGCTACATAATTAGACGAATGTGAAATATTGAAAAAAATTTCACGATTTGACAAAAAATAAGGTTTTCCTTGCGAATTATATGCTATTTCATAATTAAAGTACGGATTATTTGCTTCAATCACAGAAATAATATCCACCGTCTCATATAGAATTTCATCTGTATTATAATCCTTTTCTCCCGTTTTTATAGACCATTCTCCTACTGCATAATTAAGAAGTAGTCCTGCTGTCACAGTTTGCAGCTTATTTTCACGCATTTTCATCTTATCAGCCTTAACTCTCCTGTATTCTGGAATAAGCAAATAAGCCTTTTCATATAACTTTTCATCAGTTAATGAATCTGTCGTTGTCACAAATATCATCATAATCATTCACCATCTATACACTTATTGTCTGTGCATCTGCCATATAACGCTTTGAGAACACGAATACTATATCACCTGATTTAATAAGTGTCTCACCATTTCTTAAAACTTGTACGGCTTGCAACATCGCCCGCATATCCAATCTGGATAATGTCAAATATACGTTTTTTCTTATTATTCACCGTATCCCATCCTCCTACTTAAGCATATACCACGGAAGCAGCAATGCTCTTATATATTTTGCAAATGGCACATATGCCGTTATGTTAATGAATACCGGACATAATATAAGACACGCTATAAGAAGCACCGGTATTATTGAAATCATTGCATTGGCTCTCCTTACAGGTATTGCCACAAGCCATGCAAATAAAGTAACTGCTATTACATACACAGCCATATGAAGTATATCTGCTGCCCCCTTAAGTTGTCCTGCCACCACAAGTGTTAACATTGCTGATACTGCAAAAAGTACACATGATATGAATGCATACAACGGCTTTCCTGCCACACGGTACATACGAGGCAGTGTTATAAATGTTCCGGAATTCTTATCAAGATAATATTCCACGATTCCAAAAAGTCCGCCTATATATACAAGAATTATAAGTAATGCCCTTAACGGAAACTCTCCTGTCTTATCTTCAAGCTGTGTCCCATTATCCTGTACACCATCTAGCACCTTAAAATCAATTCTGAATGTGTCATCTCCGGATATGTATTCCTCGTACCCTTTTCTTATCTCTTCCTCTGCCTTTTCTGAATGCTTTTTAAATATGTCTACAGAATCAACATAATTAACTGCAACCTCGGGCGAGTATGCCTTAAACATAGCAGAAAAGAATATCTCATCAGTCATTGAGCTGACAAAATCTGACCTGCATATGATAAGCTCTATAATGTCTCTGTAGCTGCCACTGTCAAGCTTATCCTTAAGCCCGGTACCAACTACATAGCCACACTCTGTGTATTTATTCATTATATCCTGCTCAAGCTTTTCCTGCGACTCTGCTTCGTAGAATTGAACTGAATAATTGCCATTCACAAGATAATCTCTTGTCATTATGGCAATCTTATCGTCATCTTCAAGCACTATCCCAACCCTTACAGGCTCTGTCTCCTTAAGAGACGCTGTATTCGTAATTATTAACGCTGCAACAGGCATTGCAATAAGCACCACGACAATCACAGGATTCTTTAACTGCCTTTTAACAAGCAGATACAGCCAGTATAACAATCTCTTCATTATCTGTCTCTCCTTATCTTAACCGCCAATGCCCCTGCTGCCTGAAATATAATTATCCACATAACATTTGTCATAATGGTACTAATATCCACAGTTCCCTTGATTATCTGACATGCAAGTGTGAATAAGCCGTTAGTCGGAAGATACATGCCAATAACCCTCACACCCGGCGCAAGAAATGCTGATGAAACAATACATCCGGATGCATACATGCACGACATTCCAAGGATACACACCGTAATAACTGAATACACCGTGTCGTCAACTACTGAGAATATACAGTTTATAAATGAAACTGCCGCATACACAAGCACCACAATCCCCAGTATGGAAGCAATGAATTCTCCAACTGTCGAAACTGCCAGAACTCCTGATATTGCAGGCACCCCCAGCCTCATTACATTAATTATAATAAAAAGCACTTCAAATATCATTATATACACAATGCCAACTCCTGCGGTTCTTGCAATTCCGGTATCAAATGCTGATATTCCCGCACCTTTAAGGCTCTTTGCAAGCGACCTGCTCTCCCCCTTCATATTGCCGGCACATGTTATTGTGCTAAGTAAAAGCAGCATCACAATTGCTGTGCATACATAGAACTGTACTGTACTCAAGCCTTCTTTAACCGATATATCCCTTGTCTTAAAGTATATGCTTCTGTTAAGCGCATATGAAAGATATATGTCATTAAGCTTATTCTCGTGTGTTCCACGCAGCCCCCTGTAATTCTTAAGCACACCATTGAACAAATCGTCAAATGTATATATCCCCGCTTCTGCAGTTGCAAGGTCAGAGCCTCCTGCCCTCACCATCTCTCGGAATATCATCGAAGTATTATTAACCCCCTCTGACTGACACACAACCTCAACAGGTGTATTCTCGCCCGACATAATATCACTTATCATATTCTCCGGCACAATAATAGCCATAACATAATAATTATTTCTTAAACCATCTATAGCCTGCTGTCTGTCAGTATATTCAAATGTACAGACATTCTTAATTGTGTCTATCTCACTGACATAATTGAATGCCATCTTAATATATCGAAACTCCTTATTATTATCTGCCGAATCAGAGTTTTCTGTATCATCATAATCAGGATACACAACAGCAACCTTCATCCTCATGTCGCTGTCCTGTGCCGTTGCAATGCCTATGCATGTACTTATTGCAATAACAAGCACTGCCGTCACTATCGTACCCAGAATTATCTTCGGTATAGATAAAAATGCGGATTTAATCTGCAATTTTAATAATTCCAGTTTCCTTCTCATCTAATCCCCCAATTAAATCTATCTGTGAATAATCTCTAAAAGCTCATTACCGGTAACCGGATGGTCAAGTTCATTAAGCTTACCATTCTTTAAAAGATACATTCTGTCAGCAAACTTTAATTCACCTTCTTCGTGGCTTGTTATGATGACTGTACCTCCGCTTTTCGTGTAAGCAGACAGATAATTCATAATATCCTGTTTACACACAATATCTAATGAAGCTCCCGGCTCATCTAATATAAGTACGGGTGGATTCTTAGCCAGTGCACAGCATATGCTTAAGCGCTTCTTCATGCCTCCCGACAGCTTATCAACACGTTTGTCAAGATATTCTGACACTCCTAACACTGCAGGAACACCGCCCTTTAAGTCTGCGTCCATGTTTCTTCCTGTATCACAGTACCAGAATTTAAGATTATCCCTTGCCGACAGCTTCTCCATAAGTGGATTCTCCTGCGGCACAAAACCAATATATTTCTGAAACACCAACGCATCTGCAAATGCA
>OGZB01000571.1_pt1 | contig 22748 bp, 19 predicted proteins | sample 1576691 | NCBI WGS metagenome assembly OGZB01 (sample SAMEA3541479, study PRJEB24748) | human gut metagenome | biome: human gut; feature: human-associated habitat; material: faeces | place: China | collected 2012
GGGGATGAATATGATGATGGTGGTTCCGTGCTTCAGGAAGCTCCGTTTACAGATCGGGGAAGTGTTGCGGAAGTCTTTACAGATCTGGCAGTCTGGATGGGCATTCGGAAAGTAATCAATCAGATTAACGAAAATGCGGTAGCGTAAATTCTAAAAAAAACATAAACACCGGCAAATTTCTTGACATGGAAATTTGTCGGTGTTATTATTTAACGCGCGTAAATAAATAACGCTGTTAAGCATTTGCAGCAAAAGGAGGGGGAAACATGAAGGATGCATTTGAAAAACTGTTTCGTGCGGTGCACCAGTTTAAAAAACTGAACGTATCAGACCTGATTCCGGGACTCAGCAGTTCCGAATTTTCCGTTATGGGTGCGATTTTGCAAATGGGAGAAAACGGAAAAATTACAAGCTCAGAGCTGGAATCGAAGACCAAAACGCTTCCGCCGTCTGTGTCGCGGACTGGAGGAAAAAGGATATATAGAGCGGAGCGTTGACAAAAAAGACCGCAGAAATACGTATATCAGTCTGACAGAGAAGGGCTGGAAAAAGGGGGAAGAGGTACGGGACAGAATGCAGGACTTTGGCTGCTCTGTGATGTCACAGTTGAAGGAAGAGGATATAGATCAGCTGGTTGCTTATCTGGATCGTATCTATGAGATCGCAGAAAAAGAAATTGACACCCGAAAACGACAGAATTAGTGTGCCGGCAAGCTGGTACACAAAAAAAGACAGAAAGGGGAAAAAATGAGTAAGATTTTCAAGAACATGATCCCGTACTGGAAATCGATTCTCGTGATTCTTATGCTTTTGTTTGTCCAGGCGTGGTGCGACCTGTCGCTCCCGTCGTATACATCCGACATCATCGATGTGGGCATTCAGAACAGCGGCGTCGAGCACGTTACGCCGAAACGGATCACCGAGGAGGAATTTCAGACGGCCGAGTTTATCATGACGGATGATGAGGTGGATTTATGGGAAAGCCTCTATACGAAAAAGGACGGCTATTATGAACGGAACAAAGCTTCTGAAAAAGAACTTGATGAAGCAGACGATACACTGACCGTTGCACTGCTGATGAATTATCAGATGGGTGCGATGGAGGAGGATACCTTTAAACAACTCATGGCACAGCAGACCGGTCAGGATGCGTCGGTGTTTGAAAACATGACGATTGAGCAGATCGGCGAGATGATGCATGTGGAGCTGAAGAGCTTCCAGCAGGAAAAAGAGGATGACGATGGAAACAAAGTCAAAGTCACCTGTGTGGATGTCCGTCCAATCTTTGCAGCGATGCTCGAGAGCGGACAGATGGATAAAGACACCGTGCTCTCGATGCGCGACAGCATGGAAAAAACGCTTGATACGATGGGAAGCTCCCTGGTAAAATCGATGGGCATTGCGTATGCAGTTTCCGCAGACAAAGCGGCGGGCCTCGATGTAGACCAGATTCAGAAAACGTACCTTCTGACCGCAGGCCTCAAGATGGTCGGCATGGCACTCCTGATGGGTGTGGTAACTGTTCTCGTCGGACTGTTTGCCTCCCGCGTCGGCGCCGGAATCGGCCGCGATCTGCGCGAAAAAGTATTCAAACGGGTTGTCGGATTCTCCAATGCGGAGATGGATCAGTTCTCCACCGCATCGCTGATTACCCGAAGCACGAACGATATCCAGCAGATCCAGATGGTCTCCGTCATGGTGCTGCGAATGATTGCCTACGCTCCGATCCTTGGCATCGGCGGTGTGCTGAAAGTCATGAAAACGGGAGCCGGTATGGAATGGATCATTGTTCTTGCGATCATCGTCATTCTCGGCTACGTGATGCTGCTTGTCTCCCTTGCGATGCCGAAATTCAAGCTGATGCAGAAACTGGTCGACAACATCAACCTCGTATCGCGTGAAATCCTGACCGGACTCTCTGTCATCCGTGCGTTCGGAAGAGAGGACAAAGAGGAAGAGCGCTTCGACGGTGCGAATAAGGAACTGACCAAAACAACCCTGTTCACCAACCGCGTCATGACCTTTATGATGCCTGGTATGATGATGATTATGAACGTGCTGACCGTCGGAATCGTATGGGTCGGTGCACATAAAATCGATGCCGGCACGATGCAGGTCGGTGCAATGACTGCATTTATTACCTACGCCATGATGATCGTCATGTCTTTCCTGATGCTGACAATGATGTCAATCATGCTGCCGCGTGCCGCTGTTGCCGCCGGCCGTATCGATGAAGTCATTCAGACAGAATCCTCCATTCAGGATGTCAAAAATCCGGAGCAGCTGGAGGTTCACAACGGAGTTGTCCGCTTCGATCACGTCAACTTCCGTTATCCGGGCGCCGAGGAGGATGTGCTGCATGACATCGACTTCGTTGCCGAGCCTGGCAAGACGACGGCAATCATCGGAAGCACCGGCTGCGGTAAATCGACGCTGGTCAACCTGATCCCACGTCTCTATGATGTGACGGGCGGAAAGATTACGCTCGACGGAAAAGATATTCGAAACATTACGATGAAGGATCTGCGCGATGAGATCGGTTTCGTGCCGCAGAAAGGTGTGCTGTTCTCGGGAACGATCGCATCCAATCTGCGCTTCGGAAAAGACGATGCGACGGATGCGGAGATCGAAAAGGCAGCCGCAATTGCGCAGGCAACCGAGTTTATCGAGGCAAAAGATGACAAATACGAAACCGCGATTGCACAGGGCGGAACGAACGTATCCGGCGGACAGAAACAGCGTCTGGCGATTGCGCGTGCGATTGCAAAAGACCCGAAAATCTTTATTTTCGACGACAGTTTTTCTGCACTTGACCTGAAAACGGATGCGGCGCTTCGAAAAGCACTGGCGGAGAATGTCAAAGACAGCACCGTGATCATCGTGGCACAGCGGATCAGCACGATTCTCCATGCGGAGCAGATTCTGGTGCTCGATGACGGAAAAGTAGTCGGAAAAGGTACGCATGAGGGACTGCTGAGAAGCTGCGAGGTTTACCAGGAGATTGCGAAATCCCAGCTGTCAGAGAAAGAGCTTGGACTGAAGGAAAGTGAGGTGGCTGACCATGAGTAATGAAATGAACCAGCAGCCGCGCAAAAGAGGACCGATGGGACGGATGGGCCGCGGCATGCAGCCGGGCGAGAAGCCGAAAGATCTGAAAAAATCGATCAAACAGCTCGCCCAGTACATCGGAAAATATAAAATTGCGATTTTTATCGTTATGATCTGTGCCGCATGCTCAACGGTGTTCAACGTTGCCGGACCAAAGATTCTCGGAAAAGCTACGACCGCACTGTCCGAGGGACTGATGGAGAAAATCAGAGGGACAGGCAGCATTGACTTTACAAAAATCGGAAAAATTCTGCTGTTTACCCTTGGCCTGTATCTGATGAGCGCCCTGTTCAGCTTCATCCAGGGCTGGATTATGACCGGCGTTACCCAGAAGGTATGCTATCGTCTCCGGAAGGAAATCTCGGAGAAAATCAACCGCATGCCGATGAAATATTTTGAGAGCCGCACCTATGGCGAAGTGCTCTCACGTATTACCAACGATGTCGACACACTGGGTCAGGGACTGAACCAGAGCATTACCACAATCATCACATCCGTGGCAACGCTGGTCGGCGTTCTGATCATGATGCTGAGTATCTCTCCGCTGATGACGCTGATCGCACTTGTGATCCTGCCAATTTCTATGGGGCTGATCGGACTGGTGACGAAGAAATCCCAGAAATTCTTCCGTGCCCAGCAGGAATATTTAGGCCACATCAATGGTCAGGTTGAGGAGGTTTACGGCGGCCATCTCGTCATCAAGGCATTCAACCGCGAGAGGGATACGATCGAAGAGTTTGAAAAAACCAACAATATTCTTTACGATTCCGCATGGAAATCCCAGTTTTTATCCGGTATGATGCAGCCGATTATGATGTTTGTCGGAAATTTAGGCTACGCCTGCGTGGCATTGACCGGCGGACTTCTGGCGATCAAAAACGTGATCACGATCGGTGATATCCAGGCATTTATCCAGTATGTGAAAAACTTTACCCAGCCAATCCAGCAGATTGCGCAGGTGATCAACATGGTACAGTCGATGTCGGCGGCATCCGAGCGTGTCTTTGAATTCCTGAACGAAGAGGAAGAGGATCAGACCACGGAAAATCCGGCGGACATTGAGACGGTAACAGGAGCAGTAACCTTTGACCATGTACAGTTCGGATACAATCCGGATCAGATCATCATCCATGATTTCTGTGCGAAGGTAAAACCGGGTCAGAAAATTGCCATTGTCGGCCCGACTGGAGCAGGAAAAACGACAATGGTTAAGCTGCTGATGCGTTATTATGATGTAAACAGCGGAGCCATTCTTCTGGATGACCACAATATCAGGGATTTCAACCGCAGAGAGCTTCGCGATGCCTTTGGTATGGTGCTGCAGGATACGTGGCTGTTCAAGGGCAGTATCATGGAAAATATCCGCTACGGCCGGCTCGATGCCACGGATGAGGAGGTTATTGCAGCGGCGAAGGCTGCGCGGGCACACCATTTCATTCAGACCCTGCCGGGCGGCTACCAGATGGAGCTGAATGAGGATGCAAGCAATGTATCCCAGGGACAGAAACAGCTTCTGACGATCGCAAGAGCAATTCTTGCAGACAATAAGATCCTGATTCTCGATGAGGCGACCTCATCCGTTGATACCAGAACAGAGATCGAGATCCAGAAAGCAATGGATAACCTGATGAAGGGTAGAACAAGCTTTGTCATTGCCCATCGGCTGTCCACGATTCGTGATGCGGATCTGATTCTTGTCATGAAGGACGGAGATATCATCGAGCAGGGCAACCATGAAGAACTGCTTGCGAAGAATGGGTTCTATGCAAACCTTTACAATTCGCAGTTTGAGGATATAGTTGCGTAACAGCCTTTGCGGGCGATATAAATTTATTGTAACAACACCTGAGTTGGCAAAACGGTTCAGGTGTTGTTTTTTTTCGAGGGAAAATCTCGTTACATTTTCCCGTCAGGCAAAAAAGCTCTCAGAGCAGAATGATCTGATGTTTGTCCCAGATCATTCATGTTATCCCAGGTTACTTGAGAGAAAAGAAAAAATTTGGTATGCTATTGAGAAGTAGAATCTTCGATAAGAAGCACGGGGGAAAATAATGAATTTAATTTTATGTGATGATGATAAAGTGTTTTTAAATAAACTGGAAATCAGAATTCGAGGTTTATGTCAGAAACATAAGATTGCAGTGAAAATGGAGTGCTACGTATCTGCGAAGGAGATGCTGGAAGGAATCAAAAATCTTGATGAGATTTCTGTTTTTTTTATTGATATCGATATGCCGGAAGTGAATGGATTTGAGGTTGCATCGTATCTGAAAAAGTGGAACAGAGAATGTTGTATTGTGTTTGTATCGAATAAGGATGATCTGGTGTTTCAGTCATTGGTGTATCATCCATTCTTTTTTATCCGCAAGGCACATCTGGATGAGGAACTGGAGCCGCAGTTGCTGGAACTGCAGAAAAAGGCAGGAAAGAAAGTTCCCCAAATAGAACTGCAGACAGGGCGTCAGAGTGTAAAACTTGCATTGCGTGATATCTGGTTTGTGGAGAGCGAGAAGAACTATCTGCTTTTCTATCGGGAAAAAGATACGAGGGATGAGGCGATTCGTGTAAGAATGAAAATGTCAGAAGCGGAGAAAAAACTAGAAGCGCATAAATTTGTAAGGACACATAAAGGATATTTGGTTAACATGAACTATGTATATCGGTTGCGCGAAAAAGAACTTCTGCTATTGAACGGGAAAAGCATTCCTGTCAGCAGAAATTATCTGAATCAGGTTCGAATGAAAATTATGGGAGTGGTGATGGAATGAGTGCAACATTTTGGAAGGTTTTTGAACTTGCAATTTCTGTTTGGGAAAACATACTTTTGTTGGAATTCTGCATGGATTTTATGCAGCAGAAACCCAAAGGGAAAAAAGGTAAAATTTTGTGGGGAATTGCAGTGCTATTTGGGCTAATCTTTCCTGCGTTGGAAAAGTATCCTGCGTTATATGACAGGTGGGAAATGTGGATCACATTGATTTGGCTTTTTGTCTATTTGATGGTGGGTACACAGGGAAGTGTTCTGAGAAAGGTTACTGCAGCGGTAGTTGCGAGAGCAGTATTGATGATGGTAAACACAGCGATCCTTTTCGGCGGCAGTTTTATCCTTCAAGAAAGTGTTGCATCGTTTATTCAAGATCAGGATACAGTAAGAATTGCGATCATGCTATTATCAAAAATTTCTTATTTTTTTGTTGGTAAATTACTAAATAGTCTTTTGTTTGAACGAGAGAATCTGATAAGCTGGCAATGGATTGTCATGGGATGCAACCTTGTTTTCTCAATTATTGCGGGAAATACTATTGTTTTGGTAGTAAGAGATCTGCCAAGTGTGCAGATGCAGGAACAGAAATGGATTTTGCTGTGCGTATGCTGTATCTGGCTGATGTGCCTGATTATGTACTTTATAGTACAGCAAATGAGCAAGGATAATCAAACAAAGCTAGAATATGAACTGATGAAAGAAAAAGAGAAATATTCAAAGGAAAGTATGGAAATTATTAAGAGAAGTAATGAAGAATTACGAGAATTTAAACATGATTTGAAAAATTATCTTTTACCTCTGCAAGAGGCAATGGAGACCATGCCGCAGTCGGAAATGGTAAAGGTATGGGAAAAAATTAATCAGAAAATTGAAGATGTGCAGACACTAATTCAGACAGGAAACAGTTATGTGGATTCTATGATTAATACAAAAATTACTCTTGCGAGAAGTGAAAAAGTAGATGTGAAGTGTACGATTCTGAGCAAAATGGAAGGAATTGATGATTTGGAATTTTGCTCTGTGTTTGGAAATCTCATGGATAATGCGATTGAAGCAGAGCGGAAAGTTACAGAGAAGAAAGAAATTATAATTTTTGTAGAGGAAAAAATGGGATATCTTCGGTTGGAGATTCAAAACAAAATAGAAAAATCTGTTTTAAATGAAAATTCAAGTTTGAATACGACGAAGAAAGATACAAGCAGCCACGGGATTGGGCACAAAAGTGTAAAACGGACGATGCAAAAGGTAGGTGGCGCGTTAAAGTATTATGAGACAGGAGATTTGTTTTGCGCAGAGGCAGTATTTCCGATAAAATAAGATAAAACGTAATAAAAAAGACTTTATTTGTATGAAGGAAGCAAAAAGAATGCGGATTTCAAAGAACAAAGTTTTATTTTTTGCTATCTGTACTGATTATCCCAGATAGAGCATGATATCCCAGATCCGTTGACGATGGAGAAAAATTTCGCTATGCTTCGAGTAACAGAAGAGAAAGAACGAAATTTTGAAAAGAGGGGATATATGGGAAAGAAAGTATTGGGAATTATGGTAATATTACTGTTCTTTACAGGTTGTCAGAATATGGGAAATGAGTCAGAAAATTTGCAGCAGGTAGAAAAACAGGAAAATGGAGAAGAATGGAATAGTTCTATCAGCAATGATGAAACGGAAACAAATGTGACACCTGAAAATGATCAGGAATTAAGCAATGGTGAGCACATCCGTTTTCAGCTTGGCAGTCAGGCCAAAATTGATGCGATTGTTGACATGCCTGACAAAAAATGGAATGAGTTTGAAAAATGTGTGATAGAAGTGGATGGATTTCAAGGAGAAAGTGTGTTCAATAAAATACTTGGGAAAATTCCGGAAAGTGGATTGGAAACAAGAAAAGGAGACACAGGAGAGCCGGACGTTTGTTATTCGTATGAGGGAATACTTGGCGAACAATTAAAAAATCAAAATGGAACGGTGTCTGTCAGCAATATATTAGGAGTGGAAACGGAAGAAGGAAAAAAAGTTTATTATAATTTGCCTGTTGAATATATTACATCAGCCTATGGTGAAGGGATTTTGGTCAGAGACAATGAGCAGGAAATTTCATTGGAAGACGAAGAAAAGCTGATAGAGGAAGGAAAAGAGTTTGTTAGATGGATTGGAGACTGGGAAAAAGTTGAATTGACCAGTAAATACAGTTTTTCGTATGAACAGATGGAAAAACAGCAGGAATTAATGGAACAGGCAATCGAGAATGGAGAATTGCTAAAGCCTCAGAAGATTCAGAAATATGAGTGGTCAAAAGCAGATGATTGTTTCCTGTTGTTTTTTCAGGGTTATCTGAATGGGGTTCCTGTATTATGCAATGAAATTAACCGGCAGGATGATCTTTATATTCCGTCATCTAAAATACAGGCTGTTATAACGGAGGGCGGAATTCAATATCTTCAAGCAGTTAATCACTATGCTATTCGGGAAAAGGAACCGGTATCTCTTGCGGAAAAAGATATTATTTTGGAAACGCTGAGAAATAAGTATGATTTGGCAATTGCAGAGCCGATTACGCTGAATCAGATGAAACTGATTTATTACCCGATGACAACGGGAAGAAATGAAACAGGGCATTGGATGTGTGATATGATTCCTGCGTGGCAGTTTCGATTTATAGAAGATGAGATCGAACAGTATGTTTACATCAATGCACTGGATGGACGGGAAATTGCAGGGTGAGTTTGTCTGAGATTTACGAGTTACTCAAAGAATAAATTGTTTTGCGGAAGATGTGACTCCGGGCTAAGCGGGTCACATCTTTTTAAAAGACGAAGAGGATAAGAGATTGTTGCGGAAGGACAAGAAGGTGATCTTTCATGAATTTTTTTCGAATGATAAAAATGGATTTTAAAAGAATGTTTTTATCAGGAAAATTTTATTTTGCCATCGCAGGTGCGATGCTGGTTACCGTGTTAAACATCAGTCAGGAAGCAATGCAGAGCCGGTGGAATGCATCGGTATATTACCTGGTTGTCAGCAGTCATGGTGTGGGGGCATTTTTTGAAGTGTTTTCTGTGCTGGCTGTGCTGCCGTTTGCGCTGAGCTATTGGGAAGACAGCAGAAATGGCTATCTTAGATGCATTGAGACACGCATAGGGAGAACAGCATATTGCTGGTCGCATCTGGTGGTTGCCTTTTTCGGTTCTGTGATCAGTATTTTTCTGGGAATGGCAGTTGTTTATGGCGTTTTGGCATTAAAAATACCGTGGATAAAAAAAGAAGAGCTTGAAACATTAACAGGCAGTTTAAGCTATGGAAATGGACTCGTTCTGCCGTTTTACCTTGCCGCAAGATTTGGAGTTGAGGCTGTCAAGTATGCATTTATGGCAGTTTTTGCGCTTATGATATCGGGAAAAATAAAAAATCTGTTTGTGCTGGTCAGCACACCGGCTCTTTTTTATTATGCAAGCCAGCTTGTAGCAGAAGCGCTGCAGCTGCCGGGCCAGATGAGATGGTACCAGCTCCATGGGGGAAGTATCCGGAATTTTAAGGATTTTTTTGTGATAGCTGGTTATTTCCTTATTCTGACAGGAATGGAAGGTGTAATTTTCGTGCGAGTGGTAAAGAGGAGGGCGCAGAATGGATAGAATACGGATGAGCCTTCGGGTATGTCAGATACGTTTGCGGAAAACATTCACAACACCACGGTTTTATGTTGCGCTGTTGTGGATTGCGATCCTTTTTCATGTAATGACGGTGGGTATTCGAGGCTTCTGCGAGCAGACCGGAGTTGATGTGACTTTTTGGATGCTGCCGTTTATGACCAGATATAATGGAGACCAGATTATCATTGTTCTTGGGGCTCTGCTGCTTTTCTGTGATGCTCCGTTTCTGGAACCGAACAGCGGGTGGCAGATTTTGCGGGCCGGGCGGAAAAGCTGGTTTTGGGGAAACATGCTGTACATTGTGGTTGTTTCCTTTTTTTACTCCATATGCTTAAGTATGATTCCGGTACTGCTTGTGTTTCCGAATGTAGGGTGGGAAACCGGATGGGGGAAGGTGATCAGTACGCTGGCTCAGACGAATGCGGCATATACCTTTGACCAGGAACCGTTGGATTATCTGATCCTTTCGAGATTTTCGCCGCAGGAGGCAATGGGACTCACAATGCTTGCGATCTGGTGCCTGTCGGTTATGACAGGCGTTGTGAGTTATGCCGGAAATTTTCTGGTACACAGGGGATTTGGAATCGTCATCAACTGCGGCATCTCACTCACTGCGCTTCTGCTCAGCAAATTTTCCAGCATCACAATCGGCTATTACTGCGCGCCGCCGCTTTGGATGAATATTGCGAGCTACAAGTGGCAGGGATATGGAAACGGGCCGTCGATGGCATATGTTTACAGTGTCTTTGCGATTGTCATCGGCGCATGCACGATCCTTTCGTATCTCGGGATCCGGAAAAAGGATCTGAACTTTGTGGAGGAAATCTGAAAGAATGGAAGAAAAGATAAGAATAGAAAACGTGACAAAAAAGTTTGGCAGCTACGCGGCGTTGGACGGGATCAGCCTGAGCTTCGAAAAAGGAAAAATTCACGGAATGATCGGAAGAAACGGAAGTGGGAAGACGGTACTGTTCAAATGCATCTGCGGATTTCTCCGGGTGGACGATGGCGCGGTTTTTGTGGATGGAAAACAGATTGGGAAAGAGATCGAAGCGCCGGAGAGTATTGGCGCCATCATCGAGACACCGGGCTTTCTTCCGGGCTACAGTGCCAGACAGAATCTGCAGTTTCTCGCCGGCATCCGCAGGAAGATCGGAAAAAAGGAGATCGATGCGGCCATCCGAAAAGTCGGACTGGATCCGGAAGCGAAAAAGCATGTCGGCAAGTATTCGCTCGGCATGCGCCAGCGTCTCGGTATTGCACAGGCGATTATGGAGGAACCTTCCCTTCTGATTCTGGATGAACCGATGAACGGTCTCGACAACCAGGGCGTGCAGGAGATGCGGCAGCTGTTTTTGAAACTGAAAGACGAAGGAAAAACCATTCTTCTGGCCAGCCACAACCGGGAAGACATCGCAGCACTGTGCGATACGACGGTGGAGATTGACAGAGGAAAGATTGTAGGCTGACGGAAAAAAGTTGCTCGTTTTTGGTGAATCTCATTGTCTTCCGGTGAAGCAGAGAATATAATAAAAACACAGAGAAGATCGAATCTTACGCTATTTGGTGTAGGATGGAGACAGGGAAAACAAAAAAAGATTACGAAAACGAGGACATGAACAATGGCAGACAGACACACAACAGAAAAATTGCTGGAGGGCGAACGCCTTTCCGGAAAGGTGACACTCTTTGCAAAAGTAACGATTTTACCGGGTGATGAGCTTCCGTATCATGAGCATCATGGGGAGACAGAAGCGTATCACATCCTGTCCGGTGCGGGTATGTATCAGGATAACGACAAAACCTACCCGGTGCAGGCGGGCATGACGACGTTCTGCGAGGACGGCAGCGGCCATGCGGTTTCCTGCGCAGGGGAAGAACCGCTCGTGTTTCTGGCGATGATTCAGAAAAAAGTAGAATAAGCAGGTACGGATATGAGCAGAAAGAAAAAGCCCAGAATGGAATACCGCTATTACGAAGTGCCGGAAAAATGCCCGGTGCTGGTGCTGCAGGGAGAAAAATGGTTGCAGAATTATGGGTACCAGATTGATTATCTGCATTTTCATAACCTGATGGAGATCGGTTTCTGCTATTACGGTGAGGGAACGATTGTTTTGGAAGATGAGGAACTGCCGTATCATGGCGGTATGTTTACGGTGGTGCCGAAAAACTTTCCGCATACAACAAACTCAAAAGAAAACAGTGTATGTTCCTGGGCATGGGTGTTTGTGGATGTGGAAGGATTTATTACAGAGCTGTATAAGGGCAATATGCGCATGGCACAAAAGCTGATTGCGCGTATTAACCAGAAGGCCCATTTTGTGAAAAATGAGGAAAGGCCGGAGGTCGCGGAGATGATCAAACTGATCATTAAATGCATGGGTGAAAAACGGGAATTTTATCTCGAGGAAGTGAAAGGACTGACCAGAGCGCTTCTGATGCAGATTGCCAGATGGAATGAAAGGGACGAGGAGCAGGAAAAGAATTCTATTGTAGATGATGCCAGTATCGCTCTGATTCTGCCTGCGCTGGATTATATTGGAGAAAATTATAAAGAGATTCTTCGAATTGAGGAGCTGGCAGAGGTATGTCATATCAGCGAAACACATCTGCGCCGTATTTTTCAGGAATCCATGCGGATGACGCCGGTTGAGTACATTAACTGGGTCTGGATCCGGGCGGCATGTAAGGAACTGCGGAAAACAAATATTTCTGTAAATGAGATTGCAATGCGAAGCGGATTCACAACAATTTCTACATTTAACCGTAATTTCCGCCGGATTCTTGGTGTATCTCCACAGCAGTGGCGAAGTGCACCGGAACATTATGAACGAAAATTGTTGAATTTTGATATAAAAACACAGGAAGGATGGTGATGTCCGTCAAAATGCCTATAAATGGTTGAAAATGCATAACATAGAGTTAAAAATGCGCACAAACGACGGGAAAATATGTTATACTTTGTACATGTTGAGGGAATAAAAACATAAAAAATGTACAAAACAACCAAAAAATTTCTGTGCTGTAAAAAGTGCGGAGGTTCCGGTTGTAAAATAACATCTTAAGGAGGATGTGCAATATGAAAAGAAAAATTGTATCAATCGTAATGGCATCAGCAATGGTATTTGGACTGGCTGCATGTGGTTCCAGCGGAGGAACTACAACAAGTTCCAGCAACGGCGGAAACGATGCATCAGCAGCAAGTGAAACCACTGCAAAATCAGAGAGCAGCGACGTAGTAGAGGGCGGCTCTGATGATGACAACACCTTAACCGTATGGACCTGGGACCCGAACTTCAACGTTTACGCGATCAAGAAAGCAGCTGAAATTTATGCACAGGATCACGAAGGATTCAAAGTAGAAGTCAGCGAAGTACAGTCCGACGACATTGAAACCCGTCTGACCACAGCAGTTTCCGCAGGAGACTTAAGCACTCTGCCGGATATCTTCCTGATGCAGGATAACTCCTTCCAGAAATATGCAACCAACTATCCGGACATCTTCACCGATCTGACCGATTCCGGAATTGATTTCAGCGAATTCTCATCCGCAAAAGTTGCTTACTCTACTCTGGATGGGAAGAACTACGGAATTCCGTTCGACAATGGTGCCGTTATCGAGTGCCTGCGTACTGATATGCTGGAGCAGGCAGGCTTCACCGTAGATGATTTCACAGATATCACCTGGAATGACTTTATGGAGAAAGCAAAAGTTGTCAAAGAGAAAACAGGCCAGCCGATCCTGACATCTCAGGCCGGATCTCCGGACCTTGTTATGGAAATGCTGCAGTCTTGCGGTGAGTCCCTTTTCAACGAAGATGGATCTGTCAACATCGTAGACAACAAAGCACTGAAACCAATCCTTGAGATTTACAGCCAGATGGTAAAAGATGGCACTCTTGTAGAGGTTACTGACTGGGATCAGTACATTGCATCCATCAACAACGGAACCACAGCAGGCGTTATCAACGGATGCTGGATTATGGCTTCCATCACAGCAAACGAAGATCAGTCCGGTAAATGGGCGCTCACCAATATGCCAAAACTGGACGGCATCGACGGAGCAACCAACTACTCCAACAACGGTGGTTCTTCCTGGGCAATTTCTTCCAACTGCAAGAAAACCGATCTTGCCATTGACTTTATGAAATCTACCTTCGCAGGCAGCACAGCTCTTTACGATGACATCATCGCAAAAGGCGCTCTGGCAACCTGGGCACCGGCAGGAGATTCCGAAGCATATGCACAGCCAGTTGCATTCTTCAGTGATGACCCGGTTTATGCAAAAATCGTTGATTTCGCAACCAAGACTCCATCCAACATCACTGGAGCATTCTACTACGATGCACGTGATGCTGTCGGAACCGCACTTTCCAATATCATCCAGACAGGAGCAGATATGGACAGCGAACTTCAGACCGCACAGGAAACTGTAGAGTTCAACATGGGTGGCTGATATCCTGCAATACATAAAAAAGTAGGACGATAAGAAACGGGTCTGCTTCCTGGACAGACAGAAGCAGGCCCGTTCTGTATCTATGCGGTGTGTGTTTGAAAAATGATTTCTGCAGGAGAACATGAAATGTTGTCTGCAAAAAGATTTTTTCAAACACACGCCAGGTAAAAAAAGAAAGGAAGATTCCATGAGCAGTCAGAAGAAAAAAGGAATGAACTTGGAAAGAAAACAGAATCTTACCGGCTGGGCTTTCCTGATGCCGGCAACGATCCTGATCGCATGGATGAGCTTTTATCCGATGATTCAGGCATTCATCCTGTCTTTACAGACAGGTATGGGCATCAACCTGAAATTCAACGGATTTGCAAACTATGCCCGTATTTTAAAAGACCCGACCTTTAAACAGACCTTAAGCAACACCTTCTTTTATCTGATTATTCAGGTGCCGATCATGCTGATCCTCGGCCTGATGTTTGCTTCCATGCTGAACAACAAAGATCTGCGTTTTAAGGGACTGTTCCGTACCTGCATTTTCCTGCCGTGCGCAACATCTCTCGTATCTTACGCGATGATCTTCCGTTCCCTGTTTGCAAATGACGGTTTTATCAACACCGTTCTCCGCGGCCTCGGCATGAACCCGATCATGTGGTTCTCCAATGCGTGGACAGCCCGTGCGGTTATCATCATCGCCCTGATCTGGAGATGGACCGGATACAACATGGTCTTCTATCTCTCCGGTATGCAGAACATTGAATATTCGATCTACGAAGCAGCCAAAATCGACGGCGCAAGCCCGCTGCAGACTTTCTTCAAGATCACCGTTCCACTGTTAAAACCGATGATTTTGCTGACCACAATTACTTCTACCAACGGTACTCTGCAGCTGTTCGATGAGTCCCTGAACCTGACAAACGGAGGTCCTGGAAAATCAACCATGACCATGTCTCATTATATTTACAATATGTCCTTTGTACAGAGCCCGAACTTTGGCTATGCGGCAGCAATGTCCATCCTGATCCTGATCATGGTAGCCATTCTGGCACTGCTTCAGATGAAAGTAGGTGACGAGCGATAATGGGAAAAACAAAGAAATTCTTCATGTATCTGGTTTTAACGGTAGCATCCCTCCTTTCTGTATTTCCGCTGTACTATATGTTCTGCGCGTCTACGAACAGAAGTATTGATGTTATTGCCGGAAAACTGATTCCGGGTACTTATCTGATGGAAAACTTCAAGTCACTGATTGCGCAGCAGAACCTGCGTCTTGCACTGTGGAACTCGTTCCGGAATGCAACGGTACTGACGGTCCTTTGTCTTCTGGTCTGCTCAATCGCAGGTTATGGATTTGAAATTTATCATGACAAAGCGAAAGATGCGGTATTTACCGTGCTTCTGACTGCGATGATGATCCCGTTTGCAGCAATCATGATCCCGATGTTCCGCATGTTTTCACAGTTAAAAATGGTCAACACGATGGTAGCATTTATGCTTCCTTCGATTTCCACTCCGTTTATGATTATGATGTTCCGTCAGGCTTCCCGTTCTTTCCCGCACGATATCATCGAAGCGGCAAGACTGGATGGTTTAAGCGAGACAGGAATTTTCTTCCGCATGTATATGCCGACCATGAAATCGACCTATGCGGCAGCAACGATTATCACCTTCATGAATGCATGGAACAACTATCTGTGGCCAAAGGTTATCTTGCAGAACAATGATTCCATTACCATGCCGATGCTGGTAGCGAACCTGCTCGGCGGCTACACTGTAGATTATGGCGTGCTGATGCTCGGCGTATTCATCTGTACGATCCCGACAGCAATCATTTTCTTCTGCTTCCAGAAGAGCTTCACAGAAGGTATCACAGGTGCTGTAAAATAAGAAAAAGAATCGAACAGAAAAGGTGGATATTTGGATGAATATCCACCTTTTTTCAAAAGATCAAAGAAAATAAAATTCCAGAAGGAGGAAAATAAAAATGGGTGTATTTCAGTATGAAAAAGTGAAGGACCCGACGTATTATGGAGAGAACCGGGTACCGGCGCATTCCGATCACAGGTATTATGGATCGGTGGAAGAAATGGAGCAGCATGTGGAAAACTTCCGTCACAGTCTGAATGGACTGTGGAAATTCCACTATGCAAAGAACTACGAGAGCACGATTCCGGGATTTGAGACACCGGAGTATGACTGCACAAAATGGGATGATATCCGCGTGCCGGCGCATATCCAGATGGAGGGATACGACGCACCGCAGTATGCCAATGTGCAGTATCCGTGGGAAGGAAGAGAAGAAATCCAGCCGGGCGAGATTCCGGAGCGGTTCAATCCGACGGCTTCCTATGTGAAATATTTTGAAGTGCCGGATCAGATGAAAGGAAAACGGCTTTTTGTTTCCTTCCAGGGAGCAGAGAGCGGTATTGCCGTATGGCTGAACGGAACGTTCCTTGGCTACAGCGAGGATACGTTTACTCCGTCCGAGTTTGAACTGACCCCGTATCTGAAAGAGGGCGAAAATAAACTGGCTGCGCAGGTTTTCAAATGGACGAGCGGAAGCTGGTGCGAGGATCAGGATTTCTTCCGTTTCTCCGGTATTTACCGTGATGTGTATCTGTACACGATTCCGGAGGTTCACGTTTCGGATCTGAAAGTACAGACGCTGCTGGATGATACGTTTACGAAGGCAGATCTGGTCATTGATACGAAAACGATCGGAAAAGGAAAAGTAAAAATTACCCTGTCAAAAGACGGAACGGCACTGCAGAGCACCGAAGGTGTGCTGGATGGGGAAACACAGTTTGTTCTGAAAGTCGATCACCCGGAACTGTGGTCCGCAGAGACACCGGTGCTGTATGATCTTCTGCTGGAAGTCACCGCAGAGGATGGAACAGTGCAGGAACTGATTCCGCAGAGAGTCGGATTCCGCCGCTTTGAGATGAAAGACCACATCATGATGCTGAATGGAAAACGCATTGTCTTTAAAGGCGTCAACCGCCACGAGTTCAGCTCCGTATCCGGCCGTGTCGTTTCGAGAGAAGAGCTGATCAAAGACCTGACAACGATGAAACAGAACAACATCAATGCAATCCGTACCTGCCATTACCCGGATGCGGTCGGCATTTATGATCTGTGCGATGAATACGGTCTTTACATGATCGCGGAGTGCAACATGGAGTCCCATGGAACGAGAGATACGGATGCGGTACGGAACGGGGATTTCTCCGGTGTCGTACCGTGCGACCGTCCGGAGTGGATGGACTGCATGCTGGACCGTGTCAACTCGATGTATCAGAGAGACAAAAACCATCCGGCGATTCTGATCTGGTCCTGCGGAAATGAATCGTTCGGCGGAAAGGTTATTTTTGAAATGTCTCAGTTATACCGGAAGATGGATCCGACCCGCCTTGTCCATTATGAGGGAGTGAACGATGACCGCAGATACAACGACACCAGCGATATGGAAAGCCGGATGTACACCACGGTCAACGAGATCCGGGAATTTTTAGCGAAAGACCGCAGAAAACCGTACGTCTGCTGTGAGTATGCCCATGCCATGGGAAATTCCTGCGGCGCGATGAAGAAATATATGGATCTGACCGAGGAAGAGCCAATGTTCCAGGGCGGCTTTATCTGGGACTATATCGATCAGTCGATTTATAAAAAAGACCGCTACGGAAAAGAGTTCCAGGCGTATGGCGGTGATTTTGACGACCATCCGTGTGATTATAACTTCAGTGGAAATGGTATCGTATACGGCGGCGAGCGCGACGCGTCTCCGAAGATGCAGGAAGTAAAATTCTGCTATCAGAATATTTCCATTGACGTGCAGAAAGACAAGGCGGTTGTAAAAAATAAAAACCTGTTTGTGAATACCGATACATTTGCATGCGTAGTACTTCTCGAAAAAGAAGGAAAGAAACTGAAAGAAGTGCCGATGGAAGTTTCGGTGGAGCCGCTTTCGGAAAAAACGGTGGAGCTGCCGATCGCGGTACAGACACTTCCGGGAGAGTATGCGGTGACCGTTTCCTTCCGCCTGAAAGAAGATACCGTATGGGGCAAGCGCGGCCATGAAGTTGCATTTGGACAGGGCGTTTATGAAGTGGAAGCACCGGCGAAAGCAGAAAAACCGGCGAAATTTGAAGTGATCCGTTCCAACCATGATTTTGGTGTGCGCGGCGAGAATTTCGATGTGATGTTCTCCGATCTGAACGGCGGACTCGTATCGTACCGTTACGGCGGCGTTGAGATGATCAAAATGATTCCGAAACCGAACTTCTGGCGTGCGCCGATCGACAATGACTGCGGAAGCCTGATGCCGATGCGTTACAGCCAGTGGAAGATTGCTTCGATGTATCTGTCCCACAAATATCCGAACGGCAGCCATTATCCGGGACTGTATGCGCCGGAAATCGAAGTACACGAGGACTGCGCAGAAGTCAGCTACCGCTATGTAATGCCGACCACACCGGCGAGTGAGTGCCGTCTGACCTACCGTGTCTTCGGCGATGGAAGTATTCAGACGACGCTGACGTATGATCCGGTGAAAGAGCTCGGCGATATGCCGGAATTCGGCGTGATGTTCAAGCTGGATGCCGATTACGACCACGTTACCTGGTACGGCATGGGACCGGAGGAGACGTATGTGGACCGCTGCGCCGGAGCAAAGCTTGGCGTTTATAAGAATAAAGTCGAAGACAATATGGCGAAATATCTCGTTCCGCAGGAGTGCGGCAACAAGGTTGGTGTACGCTGGGCAACCGTGACGAACCGCAAAGGCCGCGGTATGATGTTCAGCGGCGACAAGATGGAATTTTCCGCACTGCCGTATACGCCGCACGAGCTGGAAAATGCGATGCATCCATATGAACTGCCGCAGGTACATTATACGGTTGTGCGCGTGGCAAAACAGCAGATGGGTGTCGGAGGAGACGACAGCTGGGGTGCACAGACCCATCCGGAATACCTGATTCCGGTTGACCAGAAACTGGAATTTACCTTTACATTCCGAGGCATTTGAGAATAAAAGGAGATTTTCATGAGACAGAATATAAATTTTGGAAAACTTCTGCATGGCGGAGATTACAATCCGGAACAATGGCTGGAATATCCGGAAATTCTGGAACAAGATCTTGCGTATTTCAAAAAAGCGAAAATAAATGAAGTTTCCCTCGGCATCTTTTCCTGGGCATTCCTGGAGCCGGAAGAAGGTGTGTTTGATCTGGAATGGCTCAAAAAAATGGTAGACCGTCTGTATGAAAATGGAATTTCCGTCATGATGGCTACACCGACAGCGGCAAGACCGCGCTGGATGGCACAGAAATATCCGGAAGTACTCCGCATGGATGCGATGCGGCAGAGAAATCTGTACGGAGAGCGTCATAACCATTGCTATACCTCGCCGGTGTACCGGGAAAAAACGAGAAAGATCAATACAAAACTGGCAGAAGCGTTCAGGGATCATCCAGGCGTCATTGCATGGCATATTTCGAATGAACTAGGCGGAGAGTGCCATTGTCCGCTCTGCCAGGAGGCATTTCGGAACTGGGTAAAACAAAAATATGGCAGTTTACAGGCCTTAAACCATGCATGGAACACGGCGTTCTGGAGTCATACATACCAGAGTTTTGATCAGGTGGAGAGTCCGTCGCCAAAAGGAGACGCATCGCTGCACGGACTGAATCTGGACTGGAAACGATTTGTAACAGATCAGACAGCCGATTTTGTGAAATGGGAGATCAGCGCGCTGCGGGATGCCGGTGCCAAACAGCCTACGACCATCAATATGATGTATGATTTCAAGGGACTGGATTATCACAAGTTTGCCGACATTGTTGATTTTGTTTCCTGGGACAATTATCCGACCTGGCACAAAGAAGCGGAAGCAGTTACGGCAGCAGATACGGCGATGCAGCATGATATCATGCGCAGTATCCAGAAAAAGCCGTTTTATCTGATGGAGAGCTGTCCGTCCGCAACAAACTGGCAGCCGGTCAGCAAACTGAAAAAGCCGGGCATGCTGCATGCCGCATCCATGCAGGCCGTGGCGCACGGATCAGACAGCGTCCTGTATTTCCAGATGCGCCAGAGTCGTGGAGCTTCCGAAAAGTTTCATGGAGCGGTGATAGACCATTATGGAGGAGATGACACCCGTGTATTCCGGGAAGTGACAAAGGTAGGAGAAACCCTGGCGCAGATGCAGGAACTTTCCGGTGCCATCTGCAGTCCGAAAGTGGCTGTGATTTATGACACCGAAAACCGGTGGGCACTGGAAGATGCGGCAGGGCCACGGAATCAGGGCCTGTTTTACAAAGAAACCGTGGAAAAATCATACCGCGCCTTCCGCAGACTCGGCTTGGATGTTGATGTCATCGATGAAACGCAGGGCCTTTCGGACTATCAGATCGTGGCAGCGCCTGTGGTTTATCTGCAGCGGGAAGGATGGGTGGAAAAAGTACGGCAGTTTGTGGCCGGAGGCGGCACTTTCCTGGCAACGTACTGGTCCGGAATTGTAGATGAGACGGATCTTTGTTTCCTTGGCGGAACGCCGCACGGACTGCTGGATGTAATGGGACTTCGGAGCATGGAGATTGACGGCCTGTACGATGGGGAATGGAACGAAGGAGTTCCGGTCCCGCAAAACCGTCTGCATCTGACCCGGACGTACCGGTGCAGCAATCTCTGTGAACTGGTGAAACCATCGACAGCAGAAGTGCTGATGACTTATGGAAAAGATTTTTATGCAGGAATGCCTGCACTGACAGAAAACCAGTATGGCGCAGGAAAAGCATATCAGATCTGTGCCGGTTTTGAACAGGGTCTGTACGATGAGCTCTGCGGAAAACTGGCAGAAGAAGCAGGTGTCACATCGGTGGTGAAAGAGATTCCGGATGGCGTGGAGGTTACAACGCGCGAAAAGAATGGAATCCGGTATGTGTTCGTACAGAACTTTAATCGGAATGCCGTGGAAATCAAACTTCCGGTCGAACAGTATCCGGTGTGGAACGGACAGTATGATGGAACAATCGGAAGCTGGGAAACAGTGGTGCTGAAAGAAAACAGTCCGAATTTCCGGGAAAAATAAAAAATAAAAATGTCTCAAAACAAAAGACTGGTTTTGAGACATTTTTTTTGCAAAAAACAAATGAATATCAGGCGGTTTCGGATTCTTCGGCGGAGAGTTTTTTCTTATAATTTTCTCCCCAGCTCCACATGGCATCCATGATTGGCTGTAGGCTGTAGCCCAGGTCGGTGAGGGGATATTCTACCCGCGGTGGAACTTCTGCATAAACTTTACGGCTGACGAGCCCGCTCTGTTCCATCTGACGGAGCTGGCTCGTCAGAACCTTCTGGGAAACGTGACCGATGGATTTTTTTAATTCGCCAAAACGTTTGGTGCCTGGCATCAGATCACGGAGAATCAGGACTTTCCATTTATCACTGATTAAGGTTAAGGTAGTCTCTACCGGGCAGGCCGGGAGATCGGCTAAAGATATTGCGTTTTTTTCAGAAGCTGACATAAAAAACCTCCATTTCATAAAGATTTTCTCGTAAAAGTAAGCACGGAAAACCTTGTATTTACACAATAGTTTCCTTTTGGTAACTACAGCACAATATTGTGCTTACTTTACGTTAAGACGCTTTGGGCTTATTATAAAGCCATCGAAAGAAAAAAGCAATCCTTTCGAGAAAAAAGGTCTGGAGCGCATTCGAAAAAGGCCGAAACCAAATCATAAGAAACAAGCTCAAAAACAAAATCAAAAAACGAAAATGGAGGACATCATCATGAGTAAAGTAGTAGAATTCTTAAAAGAAAACCCGGTACAGTATTTAGCAACTGTAGGGCGCGATGGAAAAGCAAAATGCCGTCCGTTTATGTTTATTGGCGAAATGGAAGGAAAACTGTGGTTTTGTACCAACAACACAAAAGATGTTTATAAAGATATGCTGGCAAATCCGGAAATTGAAATTTCCACTTCCAGCCCATCCTATGCATGGATCCGTCTGAACGGAAAAGCTGTATTTGAAAACAACATGGCTGCAAAAGAAATGTGCATGGGAAATCCGATTGTAAAAGGCCAGTACCAAACCGCTGACAACCCGATTTTCGAGGTATTCTATCTGAACAATGCACACGGTGTAATCGCAGACTTTTCCGGAAACCCGCCGTACGAGTTTTAATCTGTCGCTATGAATTTGAAGTAAAAAGAGAAAGGAATCTGCCGCTATGGAGAGAAATGATTATCTGAAGATGTTAGTAGAGGAGATGCACTCAACCACGATGGCGACGATCGGTGCAGACGGTCATCCACAGACCCGTGTGATCGATATGATGCTGTGGGACAAGAAAGGAGTGTATTTTCTGACGGCAAAAGGAAAAGCCTTTTATGCACAGCTCATGGAGCAGGGCTATGTGGCAATTTCTGCGACGAAAGATAAAAAAGCAGTCTCTCTCCGCGGCAGAATCCAGAACATCCACAGTGAAAAGCTGGATGAAATTTTCGGAAAAAATCCATACATGCAGAAAATTTATCCCGGCGATACACGCGCGGCACTTGAGGTGTTCCGCGTGTACGAGGCCGAGGGAGAATACTTCGACATCAGCGATCCGTCGCATATCGTGCGGGACACGATCCTGATCGGCGGCGCAGAGCAGTCGATGGCTGGGTACGAGGTGGGAAACGAATGCATTGGCTGCAAGCTCTGTTTTTCAGTCTGTCCGCAGAAATGCATCGACATCACCCGCATCCCGGCCGTCATCGACCAGCCGTCC
>OGZB01000573.1_pt1 | contig 22734 bp, 20 predicted proteins | sample 1576691 | NCBI WGS metagenome assembly OGZB01 (sample SAMEA3541479, study PRJEB24748) | human gut metagenome | biome: human gut; feature: human-associated habitat; material: faeces | place: China | collected 2012
GGAGGACCTTTCTGAAGAAAGGTCCTCCCCCGGTATTCACGCACTCTCTTTTAATACAGGCCCTGCTCGATCATGGAGTCGGCCACCTTACGGAAGCCGGCGATGTTGCCGCCGAGGACGTAGTTGCCGGGCACGCCGAATTCCTCGGCGGTTTCATGGGCGGCCTTGAAGATGTTGGCCATGATGTTCTTGAGCTTGGCGTCGACTTCTTCAAAGGTCCAGGACTGCATACTGGCGTTTTGAGCCATTTCGAGCTGGCTGGTGGACACGCCGCCCGCGTTGGCGCACTTGCCGGGCCCGAAGGCGAGCCCGGCCTGAAGGAAGGCTTCCACCGCTTCGGGGGTGGAGGGCATGTTGGCGCCTTCGCATACGAGGACACAGCCGTTCTTGATGAGGTTGGCCGCGTCGGCGCCGCTGACTTCGTTCTGCGTAGCGCTCGGGAAGGCGAGCTTGCAGGGCACGTTCCACACGGGATGTTGATCTTTGGGGTATTCCTTCGCGGGGATATACTTGGCGTCTTTGCAGAGCTCGGCGTAGCGGGCGAGGGACGCGCGCTCGACTTCCTTGACCTGCTTGAGGGCGTCGAGGTTGATGCCGCCCGGATGGTAGATGCAGCCGCGCGAGTCGCTGGCGGTCACGGGTTTGGCACCGAGCTGGTACAGCTTTTCGATGGTGTAGATAGCCACGTTGCCGGAGCCGGACACGGCGCAGGTGGCGCCTTCCAGATCCATGTTGCGGGCCTTGAGCATGTTGGAGGCAAAGTAGACGCTGCCGTACCCGGTGGCTTCCTTGCGGGCCAGCGAGCCGCCCCATTTAAGGCCCTTGCCGGTGAGCACGCCTTCAAAGCTGGAGGTCAGGCGCTTGTACTGGCCGAACATGTAGCCGATTTCGCGGGCTCCCACGCCGATGTCCCCGGCGGGCACGTCGATGGTGCTGCCGATGTAGCGGAAGGCTTCCGTCATGAAGGCTTGGCAGAAACGCATGACTTCGGCGTCGGACTTGCCCTTGGGATCGAAGTCGCTGCCGCCCTTGGCGCCGCCGATGGAGAGGCCGCTCAGGCTGTTCTTGAAGATCTGTTCAAAACCGAGGAATTTCAAGATGCTCAGGTTGACGCTGGGGTGGAAGCGGAAGCCGCCCTTGTAGGGGCCGAGGGCGGAGTTGAACTGGACGCGGTAGCCGCGGTTCACCTGCACACGGCCCTTGTCGTCCGTCCATGCCACGCGGAACATGATCTGGCGTTCGGGTTCGACGATGCGTTCGAGAATGCCGTTCTGCTGGTACTTGGGGTCCTTCAGAAAAAGCGGTTCCAGCGAGTGGAGGACTTCTTCCAGCGCCTGAATGAACTCCGGCTGGTGGGGGTTGCTCTTCTTCACACTGCGGATAACTTTCTGCACGTAGCTCGAAGCCATGACGTAAGCTCCTTGGCGGGGACCCCTCCCTTTCTCAGAGGGAGAGAACTCCTGTTTTGACAATTTGAGAAACACACAATCCCGTGGCACGCCCTGAAACAGGATTTCAAGGAAAATGTGTGCCGTTTTTATGCCTTTTTAGTCCTTCTGGCAAGGCGTTTTTGCCGTTTTTCGCATAACTGTGCCTATCTCAAAGGGAATACTATTATTTACAAAAATGTTAACTACGATTTTGTAACCCCCCTTCGCAGTGAGCCGGAGGCCTTTGCCCAAATCCGCGGAGGCCGCACGCGGGGCGTGTCGAGGGCGGCCGTTCGGAGCGTGATTTTGACAAACCCTCGGCCTCGGCATAAGGTCTTCCAATTTATTTGGCCTGTTGGATGGGGTTGGCTTCCCGCTTCGGCGGCCCCATGCGTTTTGGAAGCGTTTCGGGAATCCTTTTATTCAGAGGAGAATGGGTATGGCGGTTCATGTAGTTGATCATCCTCTCGTGCGGCACAAACTGGGCATCCTTAGGAAGGAATCCACCTCCACCAGCGAATTCCGTATGCTGGCCAAGGAAATCGCCCGGTTGCTCATGTATGAAGCCACCAAGCAGTTCAAGACCGAAAAGCGGACCATCAAAGGCTGGGCCGGGCCCGTGGAAGTGGAATCCATTTCCGGCAAGATGGTGACCATCGTTCCCATTCTCCGGGCCGGGCTCGGCCTGATGGACGGCGTGCTGGACATGGTCCCGGGCGCGAAGATCAGCGTCGTCGGCCTGTACCGGAACGAAGAGACGCTGGAGCCCGTAGAGTACTACGTGAAGCTCGCCAAGGAGATCGACCAGCGCATCGCCATTATCCTTGATCCCATGCTGGCGACCGGCGGCTCGCTCATCGCCACGATCGATCTCCTCAAGAAGCGCGGCTGCAAGCGCATCCTCAGCCTCAATCTCGTGTGCGCTCCCGAAGGCATCAAGCGCGTCGAGGAAGCGCATCCCGACGTGGACATTTATACGGCCGCCGTCGACTCCCATCTCGACGAGCACGGCTACATCATCCCCGGCCTCGGCGACGCCGGGGACCGCATCTTCGGAACGCGGTAGCGGGCAGGCGGCGAGGCGCTGCCTCCGATCCGGCTGAGGGGAGCCGTTCCCCTCAAGCCCGGTATGCGGGAGCCGCCAGAGGACAGGGAACATACATTTTTTTCTGAGGAGTGGAGATGGAGTCGGATACGACGTATTCTTTTCGGTTGAAAGATTCCCTGCTCGGTGCGCAGATGCTTTTCGTGGCATTCGGCGCGCTGGTGCTGGTGCCGATCCTGACGGGCATGAGCACCAACGTGGCCTTGTTTACGGCCGGCGTGGGCACGTTGATTTTTCAGATTTGCACACGCGGCAAGGTGCCCGTTTTTCTCGCGTCGTCCTTCGCGTTCATTGCGCCGATCATCTATGGCGTGCAGACTTGGGGGCTTCCCGCGACGCTGGGCGGCATGGTCGTGGCCGGTGCCGTCTATGTGGTGCTGAGCTTCATCATCCGTTGGCGCGGCACGGAGATCATCATGCGCCTGCTGCCGCCCATCGTGACCGGGCCGGTGATCATCGTCATCGGCCTTGTGCTGGCCCCTGTCGGGGTGAACATGGCCCTCGGCAAGGCCGGGGACGGCAGCGCGGTGCTTGTCCCCGAGAACACGGCGCTGATCATTTCGATGGCGGCGCTGGCGACGACGGTGCTCGTTTCCCTGCTCGGGCGCGGCATGATACGCCTTATCCCCATTATGTCGGGCATCGCCGTAGGCTACCTGTGCGCCATCGGGCTCGGCATCCACGATTTCAGCAAGGTGGCCGCCGCGCCGTGGTTCGGCGTTCCGGATTTCGTGTTCCCCGAGTTCCGCTGGGAAGCCATCCTGTTCATCATCCCCATTACCCTCGCCCCGGCCATTGAGCATTTCGGGGACATCATCGCCATCAGCTCGGTGACGGGGAAGGACTTCCTCAAGGACCCCGGCATCAAGAGCACCATGCTCGGCGACGGCATCGCCACGATGCTGGCGAGCTTCATCGGCGGGCCTCCGAATACGACCTATTCGGAAGTGACCGGGGCGGTGGCCCTGACCCGGGCGTTCAACCCCGGTGTCATGACGTGGGCCGCCATTTGGGCCATCGTGCTCTCGTGCGTCAACAAGCTCGGCGCGTTCTTGAGTTCCATCCCCGTCCCGGTCATGGGCGGGATCATGATCCTGCTCTTCGGGGCCATCATGGTGGTGGGCCTGAACACGCTGGTCCGCGCTGGCGAAGACTTGATGGAGCCCCGCAACCTCGCCGTCGTCGCGCTGATCATCATCTTCGGCGTGGGCGGCATGACCTTTAATATCGGCTCGTTCCGCCTCGGCGGCATCGGGCTTGCCGCCGTCACCGGGGTGCTGTTGAATCTCTTCCTTCCCAGAGCGGTTCATGTCCACAAGAAAGTGAAGTCCGAATAGCAAGGATGGAGGCTGGGGAGGGATGTCCGGCAACAGCATTCCTCCCTGTTTTCCTCCACAACCCTTTCGAGCGGCGGGAATGCCCGCCGATTGGCCCCTCATTTCCGATATCCCCCCGGAAACTTTTGTTGTAACCGTGAGGGAAAAGTTTTAGGGGGATGGGGTGGCGCGAGCCGCGCTGGCAGGTTTTGGAAGGGGTTTCTTCCAAAGGGGGCTTTCCCCCAAAAAAGTCATTTCCGCTCATCTCCGCAACCGAGTTTGCCATGAATGCTGAAATCATTTCGGTAGGGACCGAGCTCTTGCTTGGGCATACGATCAACACGGACGCGGCGTTTGTCGCGCGCGAGCTCTCCGCCATCGGGGTCAACCTGCTTTTTGCCTGCACCGTGGGCGATAATCCGGGGAGGCTGCGGGACGCGCTGGAAGAAGCGCTGGGCCGCAGCGATGTGGTCATTACGACGGGCGGCTTGGGCCCCACGGACGACGATCTGACCAAGGAAACCATCGCCAGTGTGGCGGGCGCTCCGCTGAAGATCCATGAGGACAGCCTGCGCCGTCTGGAAAGCTACTTCAAGGGACGCCCGGCGATGGGCGAGAACCAGCGCAAGCAGGCCATGCTGCCCGAGGGCGCGACCGTCTTCCCCAACGACATCGGGACCGCGCCGGGCTGCGGCGTGCGGACGGCGTCCGGCAAGGTGATCGTCATGCTGCCGGGGCCGCCTTCCGAACTGGTCCCCATGTTGCAGCATTATGTCGTCCCGTTCCTGAAAGAAGGGAGCCACGCCGTCATCCACTCGTGCATGATCCGCACGTTCGGGCTCGGCGAGGGGGCGGGCGCGTTGAAGATTGCCGATCTGACCGATGCGGCGAACCCGACGGCGGCGACCTATGCGAAGGAAAACGAGATGTTCGTGCGGGTGACGGCACGGGCTGAGAGCGAAGAGGCCGCCGAGGCGCTGTGCCGTCCGGTGGTCGAAGAGATTTGCCGCCGGTACGGGGATGTGGTCTACGGCGTGGATGTGGACAATCTGGAAAGCGTGGTCGTCCGGCTGCTCAGTGAAAAGGGGCTGCATCTGGCTACCGCAGAATCCTGCACGGGCGGTCTGGTGGCGAAGCTCATCACGGACGTTTCCGGCGCGTCGGAAGTCTTCGGCATGGGCCTTGTGACCTACGCCAACGAAGCCAAGATGAAGCTGCTCGGCGTGCCTGCCGCCATGCTTGAGGAACACGGGGCCGTAAGCGAACCTGTGGCCCGGGCTATGGCCGAAGGCGTGCGCGAAGTATCGGGCAGCGAGCTCGGCATCGGCATCACCGGGGTTGCCGGGCCGACCGGAGGGACGCCGGAAAAGCCCGTGGGGCTCATCTATATTGCGCTCAGTGACGGCACGCGGACGTGGGTCCGCAGGATGACGCCTCCCGGCCGGGTTCATGGCCGCGGCTGGCTTCGGGATCGCGCCGCGGGCACCGCGCTCGATATGGTGCGGCGGTATTTGTCCGACCTGCCGCTGGAACCGGTTCAGAGTGCCGGACCGGCGACAACGCTGTAGCTGCGGGGCCGATGTGAAGCACGATTACGAAGCTTGCCTCAATGACATAACCCGGATCGTCAAAGACATCGTCTGGGGGGATGCCGAACAGGTGCGCGCCTTGTTCCGGTATACGAACGACCCGTCCGTCCCTGCGTCCGTGGGGCGGCTGGCTGAGCAGATCGGCACGCTCATTGTGCAGAAAGAGGTCCGGGAATTCCAGTTGGAAAACCTGATTGAAGACCTGTTTTCAACCAGAACCGCTCTGGCTCAGGCACGCCATGATCCCCTGACCGGGCTGCCGAACCGGGCCATGTTTGAGGAGATGCTCCACAAAGCCTGTGGGAGCGCACTGGAATGCGGCTCGGGGCTGGCCTTGCTGCTGGTCGACTTTGATCGGTTCAAGGAAGTCAACGACTCGCTTGGACATGCCGCGGGCGACGAACTGCTCGTACAGGGTGCGGCCCGGTTGCAGGGATGCGTCGGCGATCGGGGGCTCATCGGGCGCATGGGCGGGGATGAATTTGCCGTGCTGCTCATTGAACAGGCGGAAGGGGATGTACTCCGGACGGCCGAATGCATTCTTGAGGCGATCCGTGCCCCATTTCCGCTGCAAGAGGGAGAGGCCCGCATCAGCTCGTCCGTGGGGGTCGCGTTTCATTCGCTGGAGGCCGCTACCCCCGCTCGCCTGCTCAAGAACGCCGATGTCGCCATGTATCGCGCTAAGGGGGAAGGGCGGGATCGGCTGTGGCGCTATCGCCCGTCAACATTCACCGATAGCGGATATGGCCGAGTGTTTTAGCGGGTAGGCGGTGCCCCTGTCGGTAAAGTCCTTTTTTGATGTCCGGCTATGCTGAAAAAGCCCCGGAGTGACGGCTCCGGGGCTTTTTTCGATTAGGGTAGGCAGCGCTATCGGGAGTAGGCAGCATTGCTTGGCGTCATCCTTCCTTATAGAAGGAGGGCGGCGCTTCTCCATTCCGGCACACCATCCCGGCAGGGAATGGCTTCCCAGCAAAGAGAGAACAGGCTGGCGTTGCGGCCTGCCTCCTTTGTGCGCACTGAGGTCCCGCCCCGATTGGGGAGGGGCTGTTCGACACTCCGTTCCGGGCGTTATTTCGCGGCGGACGCGGCGGCCTCGCCAAGGCGGGCGAGGATATAGTCACGCATGGCGGGATCATCTTCCTCAAGGTTGAGGCAGCAGGCATCCTTCCCCATGAGCCCGGACGGGACGAAGTCGCCCAATTCATCGGGATCGTTGACCATATCCGCGTAAAAGCAGACGGAAAGCCAGCGGGCTTCGGGTTCGTCGTCCACCACGTCCACGAGCACGAACAGCGGGCGTTCGTCGTTCTTGGCATTGGCGGCACGCAGGGAGTAGCTCACGCCGGGGCGGGCCTTGAAATCAAAGCGCACGTCCGGGGTGGTGAGCAGGAAATCCTTGAAGCGGACGAAGGCGTCCTTCGCGTTGTTGGGGTCGGTCGTCCAAGTCTCGAGGAAGGTTGCCAATTCGTTGGGGAGCTGTGCTTGCGACATTGAAAGCATCCTTGTTGCGATCTGAAGGAAAGGGCCGTTTTGTGTGGCAGTGTCGCACAATCCGCCGATAGAATCCAGCGGAACGCCGTTTCCGGTTTGGGATTACGGAAGGGAAGGCCGGATGAAGGCGTTTGTGTGCCTCTTCATGTTGTCCGTACCGGTCAGTTGAGGAACATACGGATCATCTGCGGGGGCAGATCCGCTTCCCAGTGGCCGGTGAAAACGGCGGCTGCATAGCCGATCAGGAGGATGAGCAGCGTCCCGGCGGCGATGCCCCATGCCGGAAGGCGGAGGGCTCCGGTCCCGTAGCCGAACCGTATGTCGAGGCAGCGGGAGGGGCAGGCGCTTACGCATTCCGTACAGCCCACGCACTCGGGGCCGGAGAGTCGTTTGCGCTCGTCGACGGGAATCCGCGACGGGCAGGCCGCGGCGCAGCGCCCGCAGCCGGAGCAGGAGGCGGGGTTACGGTTGACCGCCATCGGTGAGAGCAGCGATAGGAGGCCGAGCAGGGCGCCGTAGGGGCAGAAGCCCCGGCACCAGAAGCCCGGCAGGAAGATCGAGCCCAGAACCATGACGACGATCACTCCGAGGGTCAGCGTCCCGGGGGCAAGGAAATACTGGAGCATCTTGATGTCGGCGACGAGGTTGTAGGGCGACTTGAGGAACCATTCGATGCTGGGGAGGTCCATGCTGACCACGAAGCTGTACAGGATGGCGGCAAGAAGCACGTATTTGGGCGCGGAGAGGAGCCATTCGAGCCGCCTTCCGGGGCGGCAGCTCACGCCAAGCCGTGTCCCCAGACGGGCGAGGAGGCCGGAGAGCCAGCCGACGGGGCAAAGGTAGCCGCAGAACCCCCGGCGGCACAGGATGGCCGTACACAAGGCGACAAGCAGGATGGTCAATCCCGCGGGATGGATGGGATCGTATTGCCCGGTGAGCAGGAGACGCTTGAGGCCGAGCAGGGCGCTCAGGGGGAGGAAGGCTTCCGCGGCGGCGGGGCGGGGGACGAATGCGCCGTTTCCGGATACCCCTTGGGCATACTCATGGAGCCGCCACGCGACCCAGGAGAGAAAGAGGACGAAACCAAGCTGGATAAGGCGGTGCAGGCGCGCCGAAGAGAAAGGATGCATGAAAATACTCCAAAAAAGGGAACGGTCCGAAAGGATGCCGGAATTCCTGTCGATCTTGCGGGCCGCTTTGTCAACAGTCGAAACATCCGGCTGGAGGGGGGAATCCGAGGTCTCGCGGGGCAACATCCCCAAAGATTTTTTCTTTTTTATTATCCACTGAATTATTAAGAAAAATCTTGGAAAGAGCGCGAATGTTACAAAAGAATGACAAAGAAGAGGCCCGTTCCTCTATTCCCAACAAAAAGATTTCAGATTAGTATAATTCTCGCTATCGAACGGGGCTTGCCTTTCGCTTCCTGATAGTTTTTATCCTCTTTCGGCTGAGGAATGACGTAAGAGAGACATGGGGGTGTCCGTCAATCCCGGCCGAACTCCGTTTATGCCGTACGCCGTTTTCACAGGGGTGAAACGGAATGGAAATGAACCGGTTCCCAGCATTGTTGTGCGTTTCCGGTTCTCAGAGTGATGTTGCGGAGGAGGGCGCACAGGCGCGAAAGGCAGGAGATCTCCCCATGCGGCACGTCAGGAATGTTTTTCCTCACGAAAACGCAGCCGGGGAGAAATGTTCACATTCGAACCGTAAAAAGGTGGAGAAACATGAAACGTGCATTGGCCTTGCTCATCGCTTGCGGTCTGTTGCTCGGCGTTACCGCGACTTCCAGCTTCGCGGCCGACAAAGTTGTCATCAAAATGGCCGGTATGAAGCCCGATGGGGAACCTGAAACCCTCGGTATGCGTAAATTCGGTGAAATCCTGAAGGAACTGTCCGGCGGCAAATACGACGTGCAGGTGTTCCCGAACAGCCAGCTCGGCAAGGAAGACGCCTACATCGCCAGCACCCGCAAGGGCATCATCCAGATGTGCGCCACCGGAACCCAGACGTCCGCCATCCAGCCTTCCATGGCCATGCTCGAAACGCCCATGCTGTTCGACGACTACGCCCACGCCCGCCGTGCCATGAACGGCGGCAAGACGTTCGAACTGATCACCAACGGCTTCACCGAAAAGTCCGGTATGCGCGTGCTGAACGCCTTCCCCCTGGGCTTCCGCCATTTCTACACCAAAAAGCCGGTGGCGACCATCGACGACATGAAGCACCTGCGTATGCGCGTGCCGAACATCCCCTTGTACATCAACTTTGCCAAGGAATGCGGCATCAGCGGCCAGCCCATGCCTTTCGCCGAAGTGACCGGCGCGCTTGATCAGGGCGTTATCGACGGCGGCGACAGCCCCCTGTCCGATATCGTGAGCATCAAGATGTACGAGACCACGCCTGAGATCACCCTCACCGGCCACCTGCTCGTCATCCACTCCCTGTACATCAACGAAAAGTTCTACCAGTCCCTGCCCGAACAGGACAAGAAGTGGATCGACGAAGCCGCCAAGCGTTCCGCCGACTACGTGTGGGATCTCGTGGAAAAGGTCGATGCGGACGCCGTGAAGACCATCACCGAAGCCGGCGGCCATGTCAGCGAACCTTCCCCCGAACTGCACAAGTTCATGCAGGACGCCGGCAAGCGCAGCTGGAAGCTTTTCTATGACACCGTCCCGAATGCCAAGGAAATCCTTGACAGCGCGGACTCTTATCGTCAGGCGAAGTAACGTTTGCGGTCTCAACAGGGCTTCCGGCGCAGGCCGGAGGCCCTTTTTTTCCCTCAAGCCCATGTCTGTCGCATGGGCCCGACCATCACGCCCAGGGGTACATCATGAGCAGTGAAAACAAACCGGTCATGCCGCCGGAACGTATAGAGGAAACCGAAACCGAGGAGGAGATCCGCCGGGAAGAAGCCGCGAAAGGCAAAGGCGAACGGGCCTTTGAAGTCTTTTGCGCCGCTATTTTCTTGGGGATGATCGGCCTCGTGTTTTTCAATGCCTTCCTGCGGTACGTGTTCCGCTCGAGCTTTGCGCCGAGTGAGGAATGGGCCCGGTTCCTTTTCATCTACATCACGTTCATCGGCGGCATTGAAGCTTTTTACCGGCACAAGCACATCGCGGTGGACATGTTCGTCAACATGATCAGCGGCGCGTCGCGCAAGGCCGTGGACATCGTCGCCTCCCTGTTCATGCTTGCGGCTCTGGTGCTGCTGCTTTTCGGCGGTATTTCCGTGGTGCTCCAGACGCTGGACACCTATTCCGTCGCTACCGACGTGAATATGGCCTTCATCAACGGGACGCTGCCCGTCATGGCCTTTGCCGCGATCATCATCCACCTGCGGGACATCGTGCGGCTGATCCGCACGCCCGCCGGCGAGTTCAACACCGCGCCCAAAACGGAATAGGGGAGAGAACATGGAACTTGTCGTCTTTTTGGTCAGCCTGTTCGGCTTCCTCGCGTTGGGCATTCCGATCGCCATCGTGCTTGTCCTGTGTTCTATGGTCCTGATGTATTACGGCGGCATGTGGGACAGCATGTTCGTCATGATCATCCCGCAGTCCATGCTGGACGGCGCGAACAACTATCCCTTGATGGCCATCCCCTTCTTCGTGTTCGCCGGTGAAATCATGACCGAAGGCGGCCTGTCGAAGCGGGTGGTCAAGCTTGCGCAGCTCATCATCGGCCGCGTCCGCGGCGGCCTCGGCTATGCCGCCATCGTGTCCAGCGTGATTTTCGCGGGTCTGATGGGCAGTTCCGTGGGCGAAGCCGCTGCCCTCGGCAGCCTGCTCCTGCCCATGATGGCGCAGGCTGGGTATAAGCCCGGCCGCGCGGGCGGCGTCATCGCCTCCGGCGCCATCCTCGGCCCCATCATCCCCCCGAGCACCAACTTTATCCTGCTCGGCGCGACCGTGGGCCTCTCCATCACCAAGCTGTTCATGATCGGTCTGGTCCCCGGCCTGATCATCGGCCTCTGCCTGATGGTCACATGGTTCTTTATCGTCCGCATTGACGGCTATAAGGAAAAGATCGAGTTCAAAAAGGGCGAAGCCTCGAAGATCGTCCGGGACGCCATGCCCGCATTCATGATGCCCGTGCTGCTGCTTGGCGGCATCCGGTTCGGCGTCTTCACGCCCACGGAAGGCGGCGCGTTCGCCTGCGTGTATGCCATTGCCGTGTGTACCCTGTATTACCGTGAGCTGACCTTCAAGGGCCTGCTCGCCGTGAGCGCCCGCGCGGCACGCACCACCTCCGTCGTCATGCTGATCGTGGCCACGGCCACGGCGGTGGGCTGGTTCATCACCTCGGCGCAAATCCCCATGCAGGTGGCGGAACTCTTCCAGCCGCTGGTGGATTCCCCGATCCTTCTGCTGCTTTCGATCAACGTCTTCCTGTTCCTTGCGGGCATGGTGATGGACCTGACGCCGAACGTGCTGATTTTCGCGCCGGTGTTCTATCCCCTGATCCAGCAGGCGGGCATCGATCCGTATTTCTTCGGGCTGCTGTTCATCCTGAACCTCGGCATCGGCGTCATCACGCCGCCCGTGGGCACGGTGCTCTATGTGGTCTGCGGCATCGGGAACATCAAGATCGGCAATCTGGTGCGGAACATGGCTCCCTTCCTTATCGTGGAAATGCTGGTGCTGTTCCTGCTTCTGTTCTTCCCCTCGCTGTCCATCGAACCCATGAAGTTCCTCATGAAGTAGCGCCGGGAAACCAGGTAACTAAAGGGCGGGCTTGCGGGCCTGCCCTTTTTTTGTACGTGGGTGAGGGGAGCGGAAGAGCGGGGGAGGCCGTGCGGCGGGAGTTGTTTGGGGATGGAGGGCGGGGCGTTTTTCGGTATGCAGTTGGAGGCGGGGCGTTGGCTTTCGGGCATGGCCGCATGAAGGCGTTTTCGGTGCGTGGGCGGGGAAAGGTGAAGCGTCGCGGCCCGGCGGGGGGCAGGTCTTCCTTGCATACACGGGATGGGGGGGAGCGGTGCCCGTTGCGGAGAACCGGGAAATACGGCAAGGAAAAAGATATGCTTTTCAGCGCGAGCCGTCGTACGGATATTCCCACCTATTACTCTGAGTGGCTTTGTAATCGGCTGGAGGCGGGCAACGTATGCGTGCGCCATGATGCGCGCCGCGTCACCCGGTATGTGTTCTCCCGCGAAGCCGTGGACTGCCTTGTTTTGTGGACGAAGAACCCGCTGCCTTTGCTGGATCGGTTGGCGCTGCTGCGTGGCTGGCCTTGTGTGTTCCAATTCACGCTGACGGGGTATGGGCGTGATGTTGAGCCGGGGCTTCCGGACAAGTTGCAATTGGTCGAAGCTATGAAGCGGCTGTCGGAAGCTTTTGGGAGCGAACGGGTGATCTGGCGGTATGATCCCATCTTTTTCAGCGGCGCCTATTCCCTTTCATGGCATGTGCGCTGTTTTGATGCGCTGACGGAACGGCTTGAAGGCGTTACGCGTACGTGTGTCGTCAGTTTTCTGGATATGTACCCGAAGCTCCGCCGCCGGATACCGGCTCTTGGGCTCTGCGGGGACAGCGGGCAGGCTCGGAAGGAGTTGCTTGCCGCGTTTGCGGCGATGGCGGAGCGCAGGGGGATACGGCTTTCCCTGTGTGCGGAGGACGTGGACGTCCCCGGTGTCGTCCACGCGGGTTGCCTCGGCCGTGAGCTTGTCGAGCGGGTGGCCGGATGCCGCCTTGATGTCCGTCCCTCGCAACAGAGGGACGGGTGCAAGTGTGTGGCGAGTGTGGATGTCGGCGTGTACGGCACCTGCGGGAACGGATGCCTTTATTGTTACGCCAACCAGGACGGCATCCCCGTGGGGCGGGGCTCGGCGCTGCACGATCCCGCTTCGCCGCTGCTTGTAGGGAGGCTTTCCGCTGACGATGAAGTGACGGATCAACGTTGCGCCAGCCTGAAGAGCCGCCAGTTCTCCCTGCTGTGATAGAAAGGAAGACAACGGTGGAGACGGGTCTGCCGCTTTTGTTTGTGTTTCGCCAATCCGCTTTTAGTGCGGACGGAGCCATTGGTTTTTGCCGGATGCCGACGGATTGAGGAAAGGCTGGAGATGGGGGAACCGGCGGTATGGCACTGGATGAAGCCGTCATTTTTGATAAAAAGGCTTTGAAGAGAGGAGCAAGACAAAGCAATCCATGCTATGTGGAAGTCATAAGGGAGCTTGTATGTTGTGTTTTCGGGAAACCGCCTTTGGGCGGGTGGGCATAGAGGACAAAGAGGGTTCCATCACGCGTCTTTATTTGCCGGGCCGGAGTGATGCCGTTTCGGAAGGTCCTGAAACGGCGCTGCTGGGCGAGGCGTTTGCGCAGTTGGAGGCGTATTTCGCCGGTCGGCGCAAAACGTTTGACCTGCCGCTGCGGTTTGATGAGGGAACGCCTTTCATGAAGCAGGTTTGGCAGGCCCTGTGCACGGTTCCCTATGCCCATACGGCAAGTTATAAAGATATCGCCGAAGCCGTCGGCAATCCGAAGGCCTGCCGGGCCGTGGGCATGGCGAACAACAGGAACCCCATTGCGATCATTGTCCCTTGCCATCGTATCATAGGCAGCACCGGTGCGCTTGTCGGCTACGGCGGCGGATTGGGTATGAAGGAACGTTTGCTTGAGCTGGAGCGTAGATATGGCCCCGCTGACTGAGCCGGCGTTCGCCCGGTTGCGTTCAGTGGACCCGGTACTGGCCGAAGCCGCTGGTGATGCCGCTTTCGAGTTGGAAACGGATCTGTTCGCGGCGCTGGCAAAGGGGATCATGGAAAAGGGGGCATCCGATGCGTTCCCGTTCGCGTGGGCATCGTTGGCCGCACAGATTGGGGAGGTTTCCCCCGAGCGCGTGCTTGAGGCAGGATCGGCGTTGGAGGCCTTCGGGAAGAAAACGGCGAATGCATTGCTCGGCGCGGCGAAGGCGGTTCGCTCGGGAAAGATCGGCATGGAGCGCCTTGCCGCCCTGCCCGACGACGAGGCGGTGGGTGCCTTGTGTTCGCTGCGGTGCGTGGATGTGCGCCTTGCCGTGCGCGTATTGATCGGAGTGTTGCGGCGTCCCGACGTCCTGCGGTTCGACGACGAGGCTGTGCGGAGTGGCCTGATGCGGGTACATGGGCCGCGAAGCTGCACGCAGGAAGGTTTTGAGGCGTTTCGGGCCCGCCACGCGCCGTTCGGCTCGGCGGCGACGCTGTGCCTTTGGGAGAGCGAGGAGCGGCTGCGTCCCGTGTTCCCATGAGGCGGGGAGGCGCTCGACGCGCTGAAGCGCCGGGACAAACGGCTTGGGCGGGTGATCGAGCGGCTTGGACCGATACGGCGCGGGGTGGAGCCGGATCTGTTTACGGCTCTCGTCGACAGCGTGATTGCACAGCAGATTTCCGGAAGGGCCGCGCAGACGATTTCCGACCGGCTGCACATTTTGGTGGGGAACTTTACGCCGCAAGGCCTTGCGGAGGCTGACCCCTCACAGATCCAGCAGTGTGGCCTCAGTCAGCGTAAAGTTGGATATATACAGGGGATCGCCCGAGAAGTCGCCTCCGGTGCTCTGGATCTGGAGGCCCTGCGCCATGCCCCCGATGAAGAATTGATCCGGAAGCTTTCGGCCCTCAACGGCATCGGCGTGTGGACGGCGGAAATGCTCATGATTTTTTCGTTGTGCCGTCCGGACGTGCTCAGTTGGGGCGATCTGGGCATCCGGCGGGGCATGGCGTTGCTCTACGGGGACAGGGAGTTGACGCGGGAGCGCTTTGAGCGCCGCCGCAAGCGCTATTCCCCGTACGGGTCGGTCGTTTCGCTGTATCTCTGGTCGATTGCGGGCATGGAGGAAGCCTTGGCGGTAAAGCTCCCCAGAGGCTGATGCGTTCCGCTTTACGGAGAACGGGCACGGGATTGGCGTGGGGAACGTGTCTGGAGTTGTCCCGCGTTTCCTCTCCGCGTCCTGTTGTTTGAGCGAGCGGCCCCGTTGCGCCTATGAGGTTGGCCGTAGCCACGGAGTGGCTAGGGACGGGAGAGGGGCTCCATTATCTGGCTCGGGCCGCCTCTCCTTGTTCCGTACTTGGATTACCGGATCATTTTTCCGATGAGTTCATGCATGGCCTTGTTTCCGGCGAGGATCGACCAGCGCAGATCAAAGGGCGAGCCGTCCAGATTGGAAATGCTGCCCCCGGCCTCGGTGACGAGCAGCGCGCCTGCGGCCATGTCCCACGGTTTGAGTTCGTCTTCATAAAAAGCGTCGAAGCGCCCGCAGGCCGTCCATGCGAGATCCAGTGCTGCGGCCCCGCAACGCCGTACCCCTTGGCAAGAAGACAGCACAGGACGCATTCGCTCCAGAATTTCATCCACGCGGCTGGCGATTTCATAAGGAAAACCGGTGGCTACAAGGGCATTCTCGCAGGCCGTCACGGATGAGACGCTGATGCGTTCCCCGTTGCGCCATGCCCCTTTCCCCTTTTCCGCAATAAAGCATTCGCGGAGCAGCGGCGCGTTGACGATGCCGAGCACAATTTCCCCGTTCAGGCGGTAGGCCACGGACGTGACGGTCAGGGGCAGGCCGTGGGCAAAATTGGTTGTGCCGTCCACGGGATCGATGATCCAGCAGGTATCCGGCAGGCTCAGATCTTCCGCGCTCTCTTCAGCGAGGAATCCGGCCTGGGGCGCCAGGGTTGCAAGGCGTTCTTTCAGGAATGCCTCCACAGCGATATCGGTTTCCGTTACGAGATCGATGCGCCCCTTATGGCGGATAGTGTGGGGATGGGCATGATTGGCGCCGATGATGGCGCCGCTTTCCTTGACGACGGCAAGGGCCTGCAAGGCCAATGGTGAAAGCTGTTCTGTCATGATGCTGAACGATCCGAAAAAAGTTGAAGAGACAGGAGGGAAGGTACGCCGGAACCGTCCGGATCGGAAGGACCTAGAGAGGGGTGGCGGCTCTCAGTGACGGTTTTCCTCAAAGAAACAGGCCGCTGAGGAGAGAGCCCCGCGCCGTGAGCGCGGGGATTTCCCCTATCCGGAGAGAGGAACGGCCAAGGGGGGCCGCTTTGGGTCCGCTTTGAAATGTCGTATCCAAAGGCAAGCTGCGCCGGAAAAGGCCGCGAACAGGGCGATACGCATGAAAGGCTTTGCAGGGAGGGGCCGCGCTGGCAGGTTTGGGGAAGAGGAGAAACGTGGTCTGCCTTTATCCGGACTCCTCCCCAGCACCCCTGCTAACTTCCAAAGCCTATCTGCCCTCGCGGGCCAAACAGCGTTTGCAGGGTTTGTATCCGTTGCTGCGGGCCTCTTCCGCGGATTTGAAACGCACCGTGCAGGCCTTGCAGTTGAAGTAACGGCAGCCGGATACGTGAAAGATCCGCGTCTTGGCGTTGCCGCTGTAGGAAGACGTGGCGGCGGTTTGGACGGGGACAGCCGCTTCTTTTGCTGGTTGGGCCGGAGCGGCGAAGGCCGGAGCCGTGAGCAGGAGTGCGGCGGCCAAAGAAGGAATGATTGCGGATAAGCAGGATCGCATGAAGCCTCCCTGTGTTTGACGATAGCATGTGTGTTCTTTTGTCAGAAAAATAAGAGACAGGGAAGAAGGATTGTGCTTAGTCTCTCGCCGGAGTGGCGTGTGGCCGTGAAAGCGCTGGAAGCGTGCCGGAAAACGAGACCCGAAAACATGTTATTCCGTGGATATCGTTATGAAAAAACGCATATTGACAAGTATTGAAAAATTTTCTAGCCTCGCCCAATGAACATACCTAGTATCAAAATACGCGCTGGCCTGTGGCTTTTGTTGTTGACGGGCCTTATTCTCGCGGGGTGTGCTCCCAAACAGCGGGCGGTCGACGATTCGTTTGCCTTTGGGAACGACTACGAGAATCTGACTGGGCCCGATCGTTCGACTATGACCCCGGAAGAGCGTTTTGCCTACGATTACCGTTCGGCGGCGGTGGCGCGTATGCGGGACGAGGGCGTTCCTCTCTCGAACGTGCACCTTGTCGAGCGCGCCAAGACGGCTATCGGTACGCCGTATGTTCGCGGCGGGACCAGCATGTCGGGGTTCGACTGCTCGGGTTTCGTGCAATGGGCCTATAAAAGCGTCGGGGTTTCGCTCCCGCGTACCGCGCGGGAACAGTCCGTGCTGGGTACGCCTATTGATTCCGATGAAATGGAAGCCGGAGATATCGTGGCTTTCAGACATCCCCGGCGTGGGTATCATACGGGTATATACGTTGGGGACGGCAAGTTCATCCACAGCCCCCGGCGCGGCAAGAGCGTGGAGATCACCTCGCTCAGCGATCCTTATTTCAGTTCGACGTTCCTCGGCGCCCGCCGTGTGAGCATTTCGGAATCCGATGCCGAAGCCGCGCAGAAACTGATGGCGCTGTATGAATCCCGCTCTTCCCGGCTTCACCGGACGACTTCCGACGCGGCGCTTTCGCAGAGCAAGGCCAAGCACGTCGTTTCCAAATCGCAGAAAAAGGGCAAGCAGACGCTTTCGTCCAGCCGGTCCAGCTCGAAACACAAGGCTGTTTCCAGCAAAAAGCGGACGACGGTAGCCTCGAAGAAGGCGACGAGTAAGAATTCCGTGGCAAGCAGCAAGAAGCCTTCCTCAAAGAAACAGGTTGCCCAGAAGCGTTCCTCACAGAAGAAAAGCACTTCTGTAGCGCAAAAGAAATCTACCTCCAAGGCAAAGTCCAAATAGTGTTTTGCTGTTGCTGAAGCGATATGTTGAGAAAGCCCCGATTCGTTCGGGGCTTTTTTTGCTGTCGGGCATGGAGGGGCCCTTGCTGTGGAACCTGTTGAAGAACAGAAAAAAACACGATAGAGCAGGATAAAGCTGAGATACGTTTAGAGTGCCGGAAAAGTCCCCGCAAGGGGCCTGAGAAGGTGCTGAGGCCGCTTTGGCAATGCGGAAAGGGGTACTGGGGCGGCGCGGAGGTGCGTTGCCTGTATGGTATTCATATTGAGGAGGGCATATATGAAACGCTTTTCGAAGATGCTGGGGGCATTTGCCCTTTGTATGGGGTTGTTGGCCAGTCCTGCGCAGGCTGAAAAATTTGTGGTGGGATTTCAGCCGTATGATACGATTTCCTATCAAGCGATCATCAACGCCGAACTGGGGCTTTGGAAGAAATATACGCCCGAAGGGACGGAAATCGAGTTTCACCCCGCTGTGCAGGGGACGGTCGTCGCCAGCAACATGCTGGCTGACAGGGCGCAGATCGGCTATATGAGCATCATGCCGGCCGCCGTGCTGTGCGTGCGCGCCAAGGGCAAGGTCAAGATGGTCTCCACGACGGACATGTCCGAAGGGACCCGCTGCTCGCTCATCTTAGTGCGCAAAGACGCGCCGGACTTCAAGGACAACGAAGCGTTGGCCCGCTGGCTTGACGGGAAGGTCATTGCCGCTCCCAAGGGCAGCGCCTCGGACCAGTATATGCGCCGTTTTTTTGAGAAGTATAAGGTGAAGCCCGCTGAATACCTAAACCAGACCATTGAAGTCATCTCCACGAATTTCCGTGCGGGCAAGCTTGATGCGGCGTCGCTTTGGGAGCCTACGCTTTCCGGGCTGGCTTCCGAGGTCGGCGAAGGCGTGGGGAAGATTGTCGCCGATGGGTCCGCCTGTGACAACGAGGACCTCGGCATAGTGGTCATGCGTTCTGATTTCATGGAGAAACATCCCAAGGTCGCCGAAGGCTATTTGCGTTCGGATCTGGAAGCCCAGTTGTTCATGCTGAACCCCGACAATTGGGAACAGGTCATCAATATGGTTTCCCAGTACGCCACCGGCGTTCCCAAGCGGGTGCTGTGGTATTCCGTATTCGGCAAGGTTCCGGCCAACTCTCCCAACCTTGTCCGCGAGTGGATGAACTTCTACTTTGGGGAGCGCGAGAAGGCGAACATCGATGAAGTGGTGGCTTTCCTCCACCAAGAAGGGATCATCAGTGTCGACAAGCTTCCCGAAGGGACCGTGGACGACAGCCTGACCCGGAAAGTATTTAAGGCATCAGGCCATAAGCCTGTCGCTCCGGGCGCGGCTCTTGGCGTCATTGAGGGAAGGAGCGCAGCGGATTGTCCTTTTAAGGATTAGTTGCCTGCTAAGCCCACGAACACTGAAGGCCCATCGGCATTCGCTATGCCGATGGGCCTTTTATTTTGTCCTTATAGGATGTTGCAGGAGGGGAATGCTTTTTGTGATGCGCCGTTTGTTCTTTTTGTTGCAATTAGGGCATGATTTTCCCCCTAAAAAATGAGGGTATCCATGAGGGCGCGGAACCCATGAAGCCCCTGATGAAGACTGTGTTTTTCATATCACGCTGAAATAAAATAGATAATGCGCTTCTGGAACAGCAAAGTGAGAAAAAGGGGATGCCGAAAAGTGTGGAAAAATGCCGTTTCAGGGCGTTTATGGTAGAGAAAAGGCATAATTTCACAAATTTTTTAAAAATATTTTTTTGATATCGTAATATATTGGAATCATAATTTCTTTTAGTGAGTATACTCCCTAAGAGTATAAAGTCGACATTCATTTTTTGAGTACGCATATGAAGTATTTTAATGTTTTCAATATGTTCCGGAATGGTCAGACAATACACCAAAATTACTTATAAACTGTGGAAAGTAGACATTTGAGGTACGCCGGAAAAACTGATCGCGTACTCAACTCTGGTACATTTTTTGATAAATGAGGGGGGCTTCCCTTTTTTTCTGTGGCTGGTGTACAACAAGCATCATACCCGTTGGCGGGAATACTTTTTTTCACGTAAGGAGACGTGTGATGAAAAAAGTACTGTACACCGTAGCTGCCCTTTTGGCTTCCTCGTGCATGGTCCTCGGCATGGCCAATAATGCGCGAGCTGAAAAACCGCTTACCCTGCGCCTTGGCCACCCTATGGCTCCGGGCAACAACGTGACTGTCGGCTATGAGAAGTTCAAGGAGCTTGTCGAAAAGAAGAGCAACAAGAAGATCCGCATCCAGCTCTTCCCCAACTGCCAGCTCGGCAGCGACCGCGTGACCACGGAAGCCGCCCAGGCCGGGACGCTGGATATGTCCTCCAGCTCCACGCCGAACCTCGCGAGTTTCTCGAAATCCTACATGGCTATCGACCTTCCCTATGTGACCTCTCCCGCCAATCAGGAAAAGCTTTACAAGGCTCTTGACGACGGCGAACTTGGCAAGGCCCTCGACAAAGTTTCCGAAAGCATCGGCCTGAAGACCATCATGTTCAGCGAATTCGGTTACCGCAACTTCGTGTCCGCCAAGAAGCCCCTCAAGGAAGTCAAGGATCTTATGAACCTGAAGGTTCGTACGACCGACTCGCCCGTAGAAGTGGCCGTGGCCACCGAGCTGGGCATGAACCCCGCTCCCGTGGCGTGGGGTGAAACCTACACCGCCATCCAGCAGGGCACCGTCGACGCCGAAGGCAACACCTTCTCGTTGCTGAACGACGCCAAGCACACCGAAGTCCTCAAGTACGCCATGGACTCCGAGCACAACTATTCCATGCACATCCTGCTGATGAACAAGAAAAAGTGGGACAGCCTGACCCCCGAACAGCAGCAGATCATCACTGAAGCGGCGAAGGAAGCCACCGTATGGCAGCGCGCCGAATCCGTGAAGCTCGAAAAGAAGGCTTGGGACGCGTTCAAGGCCAAGGGCATCGAAATCACGATGCTGACGCCCGAACAGCGCAAGGAACTGTATGACAGGACCGCTCCCGTGCGTGAACAGTTCGCCAAGGAAATCCCGGCCGAATTGCTGCAGCTGATCGCCGATACCCAGAAGTAAGTCCTTTGATGCTCGGCCTGCGGCATGTTCTTGCCGCAGGCCGGCTCTTTTTCTCTTACACCACAGGAATCTCGCATGGAAAAGACCAACGCTTCCAAGCAGGGCGTACTGCACTGGCTCGACGAAAACTTTGAGAAGATGTTCCTCGTCACCGGCCTGCTGTCCATTACCCTGTTCATCACATGGCAGGTTATTTACCGTTACATCATCACGCAGTTCATTGAGCGCGCCGGTGCCGCCGTATGGACTGAAGAGCTTTCCCGCTACATCTTTATTTGGATTTCCTACCTCGCCCTGAGCGTCGCCATCAAAAAGCGTTCGTCCATCCGGGTGGACATGCTCTACGATCATCTGCCCCCGCGCTTGCAGCAGATCAGCTGGATCGTGGTCGAGGTGCTGTTCTTCATCCTGACGGCCACCATCGCCTACTACGGCTGGGGCCAGATCGAACGGCTGCAGGAATACCCGCAGCATACCACGGCCCTGCGCATCCCCTTCCTCATCCCTTATCTGATCCTGCCTTTCGGCTTCGGTCTCATGTGTTTCCGCCTGCTCCAGTCTCTCTACAAGCAGGTCAAGGTTTGCGGGTTGGTGGATACCCTGATCGGCCTCATAGCGGTTTTCGTCATCGCTTCGCCGGTCATTTTCTGTGACTACATCGAACCGCTGCCCGCGTTGTTCGGTTATTTCATCGTGCTGTGCGCCATCGGCGTGCCCGTGGCCATCAGCCTCGGCCTGTCCACGCTGGCGACCATCATCTGCGCGGACACCCTCCCTATCGAATACATGGCTCAGGTGGCCTTTACGTCCATCGACAGCTTCCCCATTATGGCTATTCCGTTCTTTATCGCGGCGGGTGTATTCATGGGCGCGGGCGGGCTTTCCCACCGTCTGCTGTCCCTTGCCGACGAAATCGTCGGCGGCACCTATGGCGGTATCGGCCTCACCGCCATTGTGACCTGCATGTTCTTCGGCGCGATCTCCGGTTCCGGCCCCGCCACCGTGGCGGCCATCGGCGCGCTCACCATCCCCGCGATGGTGGAGCGCGGTTACGACAAGTATTTTTCCGCCGCCCTCGTTGCGGCCGCCGGTTGCGTGGGCGTCATGATCCCCCCGAGCAACCCCTTTGTGGTGTACGGCATCTCCGCGCAGGTCTCCATCGGCGACCTGTTCATGAGCGGTATCGTGCCCGGCATCATGGTGGGCATCGTGCTTATGAGCTACTGTTATTGGTATTCCCGCAAGAAGGGGTGGCGCGGTCAGGAAAAGGTCCGCAATGCACGGACCCTCATGCACGCGGCTTGGGACGCCAAGTGGGCGCTGATGGTTCCGGTCATCGTGCTCGGCGGCATCTACGGCGGCATCATGACCCCGACCGAAGCCGCGGCCATCGCCGCCTTCTACGGTCTGATCGTGGGCCTGTTCCTGTATAAGGAAATGGATTTCAAGTGCCTTATCAACTCGTGCATTGAGTCCTGCGAGACTTCCGCCGTCATTATCGTGCTGATGGCCATGGCGACCCTGTTCGGGAACATCATGACCATCGAAGACGTGCCCGGCACTGTGGCCCGGGCCATCCTGAGCTTCTCCGAGAACAAGATCGTCATCCTGATGCTCATCAACGTGCTCCTGCTCATCGTCGGCACGTTCATGGAAGCGTTGGCGGCCATCGTTATCCTCGTGCCCATCCTGCTGCCCATCGTGACGGGTGTGGGCGTATCGCCGTTGCACTTCGGCGTCATCATTGTGGTCAACCTTGCCATCGGCTTCATCACGCCGCCCGTGGGTGTAAACCTCTTCGTGGCCAGCGGCGTCGCCAAGGCGAAGCTCGAGAACATCGCCAGTCAGGCTCTGCCCATGATCGCCCTGATGCTTATCGTCCTGCTCATTTGTACCTATATCCCTGAAGTTCCGCTGATTCTGGTGGGCGGCCCCCACTAAGCGTTTCTCTGGCAGTTTTACCTGTGGAAAAAGGGAGTCCCTTGCGGGGGCTCCCTTTTTTGTATAAAAAGAAAACCTCCCGCTAGGCGGGAGGTTCCGAAAAGCTTACA
>OGZB01000585.1_pt1 | contig 22630 bp, 13 predicted proteins | sample 1576691 | NCBI WGS metagenome assembly OGZB01 (sample SAMEA3541479, study PRJEB24748) | human gut metagenome | biome: human gut; feature: human-associated habitat; material: faeces | place: China | collected 2012
CCGCAAACGCGCAACCCGACGGGCATGACGAAGCGTGAAACCGTTGGAAATCCAACGTTCCATCGGCGTGTCGAAAACCGGGAAAATGCGTCTGGAAAGCGCCGATACCATCAGAATAGACCCCGAAAACCACAACCAGGTGAACGCAAAACCAATAGCCGTCGGCGTGTCGAACAGTCGAAAACAAGACAGACGCTCATCGCAATTAATACAAATCGACGCGCATCTAGTTTCGCAAACCAAAATAGCCGACGATGGCAGAAACTACCAACGGCGCCCGCAATGCTTGCCACCGATGCCAGACTTGCCATTCGCACCCCACGGACCGCGGCCTTCGCCATGCAATACACCCAAGTGATGTTTCATGGCAACCAGCATGATATGCGTATCTTCCAAACCGAGGTGGCGCTCCGACTTGCTTTCATCGAGCGCGCCCTGCCGCTTGGCGTATGCTTCCAACGTGTTATTGCCATACGGATGCTCGTCGCCCGGAATCGACCCTTCATCCCAACGACGGCTCATCGGCAACGTGTCGATAATCGTAATCTTGCCCGCACGGTAGCTTTCCGCATATCCAGCCACATTCAACATGAAGAAGCTATGTTCGAAACGAGCGTTGTGCGCTACGTACGGTTGCTGTTCCAATCGCTGCAGCAAACCGATTTGAGCCTCCGGCCACTCATCGAACAGGCGGAAGCCGGACGCACGATCACGTACATCGATACCGGTCAAATCGAGAATCAGCGGATTACCGAGCGTCGCGTTCTCGGCAGGAACGCCGAACGACAGACGCGACTGACCATACGCATCGCCCGTTTCGTAATAACTCTGCTCGTATTGGTATCCAGTAGGTGCGGCAGCAGGGCGAGGGGAAATCATGTTCATATATTCAAAGCCGACGTCGATGATGTACACACGCGCCGGGTCAGTACCGGTGGTTTCGATGTCGATTCCCATGACATTGTCCACATCGCGTCCAGGAAGATAAGCGTCACGCCAATCCGATTTGCGGTATTCAGCCATCCGGCGCAACTGCGCCGATTCAGCGGATTTCGTTTCCGAACCGTAATCAAACAACGTGGAGCCGCCCGGATTGGTTACTCCACTCAGGTTCGCGCGCGACATGGCATAGTCACTGGCTCGCTTCTGACTTTTCTCTGCGGCACGACGGGCGGCGCGGCCGTTAACGATGTCAGCGGTTCGATCCTGAATATCATCCAACGACACTCCCCCGGAAGCCAAAGCCGAACCGGGCAGCAGCACCGGAACCGTCACGCGCTCACGTCGTTCCTCGGTGACCGTCCATAATCCCATCGCCACGCCAATCTGTCGCAGAACAGCGATTTCGTCGCACAACCGACGGTTCGCGTAAGCAAGCGCGCGCGGCAGCCGATAGGAAGCGATAAGTCGGTCGTAATCCATCATGAACGTGCTGTTGCACTGCGCGATGGTCGGTTCGAACCGATCTCGAATCGCAAGATCATCTTTCAACAGGGCGTGCAGCTGCGGGGCGGAAAGTTGCGGCGACGAGGAACGCAGCATTGCCAACAAATCAACGCGCTGTCTTGTGGCGGCACCAATGCCGTTACGCAGGTCAAGGGAAGACACCCATCGCCAGTCGATCGGCTGGTTGTCGGCGTCATTCGGCATCGATGCCGACCATTGTTCGATGTCCTGCTTCGCGTCATCCAGCCAGGAAAGATTCATCGTTGATTCGTTCATACCTGCCCATCGTAGCCGATACCCATCAGCGTGTAAGAATGTGCAACAAACCAACGTGTGCATTCCTCTTTGTGAGAACACAACCATGCGAGTTCGAATGACGGTGTTCATTACGAAACCGCGCACGGATACATCCATGCGAAGCGGTTGTCATACGAATTTTCACATAGCGCAAATGTGACCATTTCCCAGCAAAAATCCAGAATCGACTTTCATTTTTGAATCCCGGAACGCAATAAACGTTCCAAATCAACGAAAGGAACTGCAATGTCAGAAACACATTCCACCACTGAAAACAACAATTCGCATTGCTGCGACAACACCTGCGGCAATGCCGACGACCGCGTTGTTCCTGACAGCGTGGAAATCAATCCGCTGTTCGCCCGTCCGAAGGAAGCCCAGGCGTTCTCGAAATTTACTATTCCACAGAAGGGTAGTCTGCCGGAAACCGCCTACCAAGTGGTGCATGACGAGGCCATGCTGGATGGCAACGCGCGACTCAATCTTGCAACTTTTGTGAGCACGTGGATGGACGATCATGCAAACCGCCTGTACATGGAGGCGGCCGACAAGAACATGATCGACAAAGACGAGTACCCGAAAACCGCCGAAGTCGAATCGCGCTGCTGGCACATGCTCGCCGATCTATGGCATGCGCCCGATCCAATGAATGCCATCGGAACCTCCACCATCGGCTCGTCGGAAGCTTGCATGCTGGGCGGACTCGCGTTGAAGCGCCGTTGGAAGGAAGCCCGCGAAAAGGCCGACCTGCCGACCGATCGTCCGAATCTGGTGATGAGCAGCGCCGTGCAGGTGTGCTGGGAGAAGTTCTGCGACTATTTCGACGTGGAACCACGCTATGTGCCGATTTCCGAGGACCACAAAGTGCTCGACGGCCATGATCTCGACAAGTATGTCGATGAGAACACCATCGGCGTGGTGGCCATCATGGGCGTGACCTATACAGGTATGTATGAGCCGGTCGAACAGATCAGCGAAGCACTGGACCGCATCGAGGAGCGCACCGGACTTGATGTGCGCATCCATGTGGACGGCGCTTCGGGAGGTATGATCGCACCATTCATCCAGCCGGACCTCGCATGGGACTTCCGCGTCAAGCGCGTCTACTCCATCAGCACCTCCGGTCATAAGTACGGTCTGGTCTACCCCGGTTTGGGATGGATCGTATGGCGCGAAACCGCTGACCTGCCGGAAAGCCTTATTTTCAAGGTGAGTTATCTCGGCGGCGAAATGCCGACTTTCGCACTGAACTTCTCCCGTCCGGGCGCACAGGTACTGCTGCAGTACTACATGTTCCTGCGTTTGGGATTCGACGGGTATCGAAGGGTGCAGCAGACTTCGCATGATGTGGCGAAATATCTGTCGGGCGAGATCGAGCAGATGGATGATTTCACGCTGTGGAACGACGGTTCCGACATTCCGGTGTTCGCATGGATGCTCAACGACAAGCCGGATCGCAAGTGGAATCTGTACGATCTGCAGGATCGGCTGCGCATGAAGGGATGGCTGGTGCCGGCTTATCCGATGCCGGTGGATCTGACGCAGGTGACCGTGCAGCGCATTGTGGTGCGTAACGGTTTCAGCCACGATATGGCCGAAGCGTTCATCAAGGATCTGAAGTCGTGTGTGAAATATCTGGACGGACTGCGCTCACCAATGCCAAGCGAGGCTCGTGCATCCGGATTCCACCACTGATATTTCGCGGTCATTCCACGAATTCCATCGTTTCCCGCATTAAGGAAATTCATGTTCATTCCCACAACGATTATGTTTACGAAAGCTGGCTGCAATGACTGTTCATATGACAAAGCCGCTTGCTGTGGTAGCGCACGATGCAAGCGCAGCTGCACATCCCGGGTCCGCACGTTCCACGACGAACGCTGCGACGGCACCGACAACAACGCCACGCAATCCGTCTGCCGTCGCAGGAAACCGCAATCGTACGGGCATACCTGCGCATGCCGGGGCGAATAGAGGGAACGGCGCTGACGGGCACGGCGCAATCGCAAGCACGGCAACCGTTGCCAATAAAACCGGCAAAACCATGATGACAGTCAGCCAACTGGCGATGTTGACCGTGGTGGCGGTGGCCTCGCTACGCTCTCTGCCGGCCATGGCCGATTATGGTCTCGCTTCCATTCTGCTGTATCTCATTCCGGCGGTCGTTTTCCTGGTGCCGACCGCGCTGGTGGCTGCCGAACTGGCCACCGGCTGGAAAGGTGGCGTGTATGTGTGGGTGCGTGAGGCGTTCGGCAATCGCATCGGATTCCTCGCCATTTGGCTGCAGTGGATTCAGAATGTGGTGTGGTATCCGATACAGATTGCGTTCATCGCCGTCAGCCTGTCGTATGTGTTCGGCATGGGTGGCTTGGGCAATAATGGCGTATATGTGGCCGCGGTGATCATCGTGTTGTATTGGGCAAGCACGATGGTGGCGTTGCGCGGCGGCAATCTGTTCGCCAAGGTCGGGTCGATTTCGGGACTTATCGGCACGCTGTTTCCTGCGTTGCTGCTTATCGTCTTCGGCATTATCTGGCTGGCGATCGGTGAGCCAGTGCAGACCTCCCTGCACGCATCCGCGCTGCTTCCGCCGTGGACGGGCATCGCATCGATTGTGCTAATCGTATCCAATGTGCTCGCCTACGCGGGTATGGAGGTCAATGCCGTGCATGCCAACGACTTGGAGCATCCGGGACGTCAATTCCCACGCGCCATTGCACTAGCGACCGCGCTGATTCTGCTGGTACTTGTGCTGCCGACTTTGGCAATCGCCTTTGCTGTGCCGCATCGTGAGCTGGGGCTCATCGACGGCATCAATCTGGCGTTCAGGGAGTTCTTCGACCATTTTGGCATGGGTTGGGGCACTCCAGTGATTTCGCTGCTCATCGCGCTAGGCGCGTTCGCTTCCGTGGTGGCTTGGATAGCTGGTCCTTCTCGCGGTTTGCTAGCGGCCGCCCGCACGGGACTGATGCCTCCCGCGCTGCAGAAGCGCAATGCCCACGACGTGCAGGAAGGCATTCTGATTCCGCAAGGCATTATCGTGACCGTGCTGGCGTTGCTGTTCGTGTTGATCCCCAATGGCAACACGGCTTTCGCGACGCTGGTGGATATGGCGACCGCGCTGTATCTGGTGATGTACATGCTGATGTTTGCCGCCGCGATTCGTCTGCGCAACACCCATCCAGAAGTCCGCCGCACGTATCGAGTTCCTGCGATTCGGTTGGTCGCGGGCGTCGGTTTCGTCGCTTCCGCCGCGGCATTCGTGTTGACTTTCGTGAGACCGGCTGGTTTCACCGGTTTGGATAGCGTTTCATATGCGATTCTTGTGGCTGTAGTCGTGCTTGCGCTCGGTTTACCGCCGCTGGTGTTGTATGGAATGCGCAAGCCTGGCTGGGATCTGCGTTCGGACGCCGAGCGGAACACGGATACGTACGATGTGCTAGTGAATCCGGAATACTGAAATATTGGAATATTTGGAATACTCATGTTTCGAACATTCCAATAATCCCGAATATGATGAATGCCTCCCAAGTGTTCGCCTGGGAGGCATTCATCGTTCTTGTCTCGTTCGTTTACGCGGTTACAGTTCGAAGCCGAGTTCGGCCGCCGCTTCGGTCGGTACCGGATCCTCGCACCAGAAATCCTCAAGGTTCTCATTGGTGGTCAGGCTTCGGATTTCGGCCTGGTCGATGTACAGTTCACCGCTCAAATGGTCGGTTTCATGCTGGAAGATGCGGGCCGGCCAGCCGTGCAGATGTTCCTCATGCTTGTTGCCGTCCTCATCCTGCCAACGGGCGGTGATGTCAAGCCAACGCTTGCGTACGGCCTGGTAACCGTCGAAGCTCAGGCAGCCTTCGTAGAAGCTGCGGGTTTCGGTGCCGATCGGCTCGTAGCTGGGGTTGATGATGGCGTGGAAGGGGAATTCCGCGGCTTCGCGCGGATCACCATCGTCGCCTTCGCATACGTGGTCTTCGACGACGGCCAAAGCCAGACCGAGACCGATCTGGGTGGCTGCGAGGCCCACGCCCGGCGCTTCCAGCATGGTGGTGCGCATGGTGTCGATGAGCTTGTCAAGCGTTTTGCGGCTCAACTGGCCGTCGTAGGCGATGGTCTGCTGGCGTAATACCGGTTCGCCGGCCTGCACGATCGGCATGATTTTCTCTTTGCCGCCGGTTTTGATGAGCTTTTCGACCTCGCGGTTGAGTTCGAGGTCCACTTTCGAGTTGTGTCCGAACATGGGGCATATCTCCTTGCGGGCTCTTACAGGGTGAGTTCGTCGGCGACGACCTTGGCGAGGCGATCGCACACTTCGTCTGCCTGCTGCTGGGTTTCGGCTTCGGCCATGACGCGCACGAGCGGCTCGGTGCCGGACGGACGCAGCAGCACGCGGCCGGTGTCGCCCAGCAGCTTCTCTTCGCGTTCCACCGCGGCCTGCACCTTGGCGTTGGTCTTGGCGGCCATCTTGTCCACGTTCGGCACGTTGATGAGCGTCTGCGGCAGCTGCGGGAAGTCGGCGGCCAGTTCCTTCAGGCTCTTACCGGATTTGACGACCTCGTTGCACAGGGTGAGCGCGGTCAGGGTGCCGTCGCCGGTGGTGGCGAATTCACGGTTGATCACGTGGCCGGACTGCTCGCCGCCGAGCGAATAATCGCCTCGCAGCATCTCTTCAAGCACGTAACGGTCGCCCACGTTGGTCTGCACGGTCTTGATGCCCATGGAACGCAGGGCCAACTTCAGACCGAGGTTGCTCATCACCGTCACGACGAGGGTGTCATGGTTGAGCTTGCCCGCGTTCTTCTTGGCGCGTGCCAGAATGCCCATGATCTGATCGCCGTTGACCATGTTGCCATCCTCATCCACGGCAAGGCAACGGTCGGCGTCACCATCGAAGGCAACGCCCATGACGGCGCCGGAGGCCTTGACCATGGCCTGCAGCTGCTCAGGATGGGTGGAGCCGGCGTTCTTGTTGATGTTGTAGCCGTCCGGCGACGCGTTGATGACGGTCACGTCGGCGCCGGCGCGGCGCAAGGCTTCCGGAGCGACCACGGACGTGGCGCCGTTCGCGCAATCGGCCACGATCTTCAGGCCCTTCAGCGGCGTCGGCTGCGACTTGTCCGGACCGACCGGCGCGATGGCGGAAACCAGATGGTCGATGTACAGGTTGGTTGCGGTGGCGGTGTCATGGCTGACACGACCCACGCCGGCGCCGGTAGGACGATCCCAATCCTGGCCGAGCACCGCTTCGATCTCGTCTTCCTTGGTGTCGGGCAGCTTGAAGCCGCCGCGGGCGAAGAACTTGATGCCGTTGTCGGGCATCGGATTGTGGGATGCGGAGATCACCGCGCCCATTTCCACGTTGAGCACGGACGTCAGGTATGCGACGCCCGGCGTCGGGATGATGCCGGCGTCGATCACGTCGAAGCCGCCGGCGGACATGCCAGCGGACAATGCGGCGGCGAGGAAATCGCCGGAAACTCGTGTATCACGACCGACCAGCGCACGGCGACGGCTTTCGAATTCGCTCCGCTCGTCATCGCCCAGCACGCGCACCGCGGCGTCACCCAAATCAAGCGCCAGCTGTGCCGTCAAATCCCTATTCGCCAATCCTCGAACGCCGTCGGTTCCGAACATACGTGGCATGAGTCTCAAATCCTCGCTATCTGCAAACGATATTTCCGTGACCTATCGTACTCAACCGTGCCGCCGAAACCAGCAGGTGACGACGCAATCGCATAACACTTCACAATTCAAAGCATTTCACGGCGCGCAATGCCCTTTTCGTGTCGCACGACTTTGATTTCAAGGCGGAAAATCAAGTCGTGCGACAGCACTTGATAAAGAAATACCCCCTAACTATCATTTTCCGTTGAAAATCAACGAAAAATAAGAGTTAGAGGGTATGAAAGCCAGCACGCTTGTCGCACAACTTTGAAAAATGCCTCCAAAATCAAAGTCGTGCGACAGCCTTCGACGCAAAATGCCCCCTAATCCTTATTTTCAAGCGGAAACCGAAGATTAGGGGGCATAAATGCCGATATGCCCGTCGCATGACTTTGAAAATCGCACCCAAAATCAAAGTCGTGCGATGACATGACGGACTCTAAGCATGAACACTCCGGTCGTTCCGGTTTCCAGACGGAATCATTCCGACCCTTAAACGGAATCATGCCGGCTTGGAGTGTGCGGAACGTTCAGATCGTTCGAATCGCCCCACATACTCCAAGCGCCATCAGAAAAGCGCTATCAGAGCGCGGCGTTGAAGTCGCGCACTTTCAGCGTGCGGTGAGAAGCCTCGACGTTGCCACGCACAATGCGCTGCAAGGCGTTGTCCGCGCCCTTATGGGAGGCGAGCCAGGCGTCGCCCAGCTCCACGAGCTTCGCCGGATCGGCATAGCCCGGATACAGGCCTTCGAGCAGCGCTTCCGCCATGTGGAAGGTCTTGTGCTCCCAAATCCAGTCGGCGACCTCGAAATACTTCTCGGCGTACGGTTCGGCCAAATCGGCGCGCGGGGTGGCCGCAAAGCCACCGGCCACAGCCTCGAGCTGCATGTTGGTCAGCTCGTCGTTGTGCAGGGCCTCGTTCCAAGCCCATGCCTTCGCTTCGGCGGTACCGGCCACGGCACGTGCGCCATAGGCGAACTCACGGTTCTCAGTGGTTTCGCGCTTGGCCAGTTCGGCGTCGATTCCCGCCTGGTCGATCGCGTTGACGGTGCTCAGCGCGTTGATGATGGTCCAGCGGAAGTTGTTGTCGATTTCCAGACCGTCGAATGCCACGGAACCGTCGAGCAGGCCCTTCGCGTTGGCGACGAACGCCTCGTCGCCCGGCTCGCCGTAGCCCAGGTAGGCGGTGACGAGCTGGAACTGTTCGTCGGAGCCGGCCTTGGCCTGACCCGCCAGCTTGAACAGTTCGGCGGCCACATGCTTCACGATCTCGGCACGCTCTGCCGGAGCGGTGTAATGCCATGCGGTGGTGCTGACCTGTGCCAGCGCGTAACGGAAGGTGGTGGACTCGTGTTCGGTGGCGAGCGCGGCCAGCGAGGTGTCGATGAACTGGCGTGCCGGCAGTTCGCCGTCGCGGGTCATGTCCCACAGGGCGAGCCAGAGCACGGAACGGGCGAGCGCATCGTCGAAGCGGTACAGGTTGCTTGTCGCGAATGCGAGGCTCTTGTCGTCGAAACGCAGCTTCGTGTAGGTCAAGTCGTCGTCGTTCACCAGGATCAGCGACGGACGTGCCTTGTCGGCGGCAGCATCGACGACCGTCAGTTCGCCGTCGACGTCCAGTTCGAAACGGTCGGTGCGCACGATCTTGCCGGTTTCCGGATCCTCGTTGTAGAAGCCGACGGCGAGACGGTGGGCGCGCAGCACGGGATGCTCGGCCGGAGCGGTCTGGCGCAGGGCGAGACGCTTGATGGTGCCGTCCTCGTTCTCTTCGACTTCGGTGGCGATGGTGTTGATGCCGGATTCCTCAAGCCACTGGGCGCTCCACGCCTTCAGGTCGCGGCCGGAAGTGAGTTCCAGTTCGGCGAGCAGGTCGGCGAGGGTGGCGTTGGAGTAGGCGTGCTTGTTGAGGTAGTTGTTGATGCCCTTGAAGAACTTCTCACGGCCCACGTAGTACACGAGCTGCTTCAGCACGGAGGCGCCCTTGGCGTAGGTGATGCCGTCGAAGTTGACATAGGTGTCGTTGAGGTCGTTGATCGGGGCGACGATCGGGTGGGTGGTGCTCAGCTGGTCCTGACGCAGCGCCCAGCTCTTTTCGCCGGAGCTGAAGGTTGCCCAGGCGTCCTTCCATTCGGTGGCTTCGGCGGTGGCGAGGGTGGACGTGAACTCGGCGAAGGATTCGTTGAGCCACAGGTCGTTCCACCACTTCATGGTCACGTAGTCGCCGAACCACATGTGGGCGAGCTCGTGCAGCACGGTGACCACACGGCGTTCCGCGTAGGCGTCGGTGACCTTGGATTCGAACACGTACTGGTCGCGGATGGTGACCATGCCGATGTTCTCCATGGCGCCGGCGTTGTACTCCGGCACGTAGATCTGGTCGAACTTGGCGTACGGGTACGGCACGCCCCAGGTCTTGGCGTAGAAGGCGAAGCCCTTCTTGGTGATGTCGAACAGGTAGTCGACGTCCTTGCTGAAGGCCTTGGCGAGCGCCTGGCGGCAGTACATGGCCATCGGCACGGTGCGGCCGTCCTCATTGGCGTATTCGGTGTGCCATTCGGCGTACGGTCCGGCGCAGATGGCGGTGAGGTAGGAGCTCATGGTCGGGGTCGGTTCGAACACCCACAGCTTGGTGGTTTCGGCGGCGTGATCGCCGAGCGTGCCTTCCTCGGTGACGGTTTCGTTGTCGGTCACGGAGGCGGTGGGCATGTTGGACGTGACGATCCAGGATTTGGCTGCGAGCACGGAGAAGTCGAACACGGCCTTCAGATCAGGCTGGTCGAACACGGCGTAGACGCGACGGGCGTCCGGCACTTCGAACTGGGTGTACAGGTAGACGTTGCCGTCGGACGGGTCGACGCTGCGGTGCAGGCCTTCGCCGGTGTTGGAGTACTGGCACATCGCCTTGACGGTGACCTCGTTGTGCTCCTTGAGGCCCTTCAGCTCGATGCGGCTGTCCGCGTATGCTTCGGCCGGGTCGAGGGTTTCGCCGTTGAGGGTGATCTCGCTGACTTCGTTGGCGATGAGGTCAAGGAAGCTTGACTCCCCCGGCTTCGCGTCGAAGGTGATGGTGGTTTCGGAGCCGAAATCCTTGGCTCCGCGGGTCAGGTCAAGCTTGACCGTGTAATGGATTGGCGCGGCGATGATGCTTTTGCGTTCTTCCGCTTCGATTCGGGTGAGGTTTGCTCCTGGCATGTCACTCCTTCTTTCTGGTAACAGAAGGCGGCGCGATCAGTTGTGCCGATCACGTCGCCTTGATTCAATTTATGGTAAATTTACGGCTTATTTCGCGGCGTTCAGTCCCATCGCGTCGTCCACGTCCTGCGCGATGTCGGCGACGACGGGGACGATCATCGGCTTGCGGTGCAGCTGTCGTGCCACCCAGCCGCCGAGCGTGCGTCGCATGATCTGCTGCAGCTTGTAGGTGTCGCGCGTGCCCTGCATCATCGCGTCCTGCAGCTGCTCGACGATCTGGTGACGGACCTTGTCGAACTCGCTTTCGTCTTCCGCGACCGCGTTGAGGTAGATCTTCGGGCCGGTGATGACATCCGCGGTTTCGGTGTCGACGACCACGAAGCTGGACACGAAGCCTTCGGTGCCGAGGATGCGGCGCTTCTCGAGTTCTTCGTCGGTCAGTTCGCCGACGGAATCGCCATCGACGTAGACGTAGCCGCACGGCACGGAGCCGACGACCGCGGCCTGGCCGTGGTACAGGTCGACGACGTCGCCGTCTTCGGCCAGCACGACGTTCTGCGGATCGACGCCGGTCTTGACGGCGATCATGCCGTTGGCCACCAAGTGGCGGTTTTCGCCGTGGATAGGCATGGCGCACTTCGGCTTGACGATGTTGTACATGTACAGCAGCTCGCCTTCGTTGCAGTGGCCGGAGACGTGCACGGCGGCGTTGTCTCGGTTGACCACGCGGGCTCCGAGCTGCACGAGCTTGTTGATGACCTTGTAGACGCCATGCTCGTTGCCTGGGATCAGGGAGCTGGCGAGAATCACCGTGTCGAACTCGTTGATGGTGATGTCGCGGTGGTTGCCGTCGGCGATGCGGCCGAGCGCGGCCATCGGCTCGCCCTGGGAGCCGGTGCACATGTAGACGAGCTTGTCGTCCTGCACGTCATGGGCCTGCTTCAGGTCGATGACGGTGTCCTCGGGCAGACGCAGGTAGCCCAGATCTGCTGCGATGGACATGTTGCGGACCATGGAACGTCCGACGAACACGACCTTGCGGCCGTACTTGTGGGCCGCGTCGACGACCTGCTGCACGCGGTGCACGTGGCTGGAGAAGCTGGCCACGATGATCTTGCGAGTGGCCTGTGCGAACGCCTGGTCGAGCGCCGGACCGATGGAGGTTTCCGGCTTGACGAAGCCCGGGACCTCGGCGTTGGTGGAGTCCATCATCAGGAGGTCCACGCCCTTTTCGCCGAGCTTGCCGAATTCCACCAGATCGGTGATGCGGTGGTCGAGCGGCAGCTGGTCGAGCTTGATGTCGCCGGTGTCGATAAGCGAGCCGGCGGGGGTCTGCACGAACACGGCGAGCGCGTCCGGAATGGAGTGCGTGACGTTCACGAATTCCAGGTTGAACGGGCCGACCTTGAGCTTGTCGCGTCCCTTGACCTCGACGAGCGTCGGGTTGATGCGGTGTTCCTTGCACTTGGCCTCAACGAAGGCGAGGGTGAGCTTGGAACCGATCAGCGGAATGTCCGGGCGGAGCTTGAGCAGGTACGGCACGCCACCGATGTGGTCTTCGTGGCCGTGGGTGAGCACGAGCGCCTCGACCTTGTCGAGACGGTCCTTGATGTAGTGGAAGTCAGGCAGGATGAGGTCCACGCCCGGCTGCTCCTCTTCCGGGAAGAGCACGCCGCAGTCGATGAGCAGGATATGCCCGTTGTATTCGACCACGTTCATGTTGCGGCCGATCTCACCCAGACCGCCGAGCGGCACGATGCGCATGGAGCCCTTGCGGTACTTCGGCGGGGCGATCAGCACCTCGTCCTGCTGGGGCGCGGTGGATTGCGGAGCGGAATGCGACGGGCGACGGTTCGAACCGTTGCCGCCACGGGATCCACGGGAGCCGCCGTTGCGCGAGCCACCGTTGCCACGGCTGCGGGTGGAGGACTTGGCCTTCTTGGTGGCGGTCTTCTCGGACTTCGCGGCCTTGGTGGTATTGGATGCCTTGACTGCGGTTTCAGTGCGCTTGGCAGCCTTGCTGCCGCGCTTGTGTGTTGTTGTCTTTGTGGTTTCTTCTGTAGCCATTTCCTAGTTGGATTTCTATTACTAATTGTCTCCGCCTATGCGGAAACGAGGAATTTGGGTGCCTGCCGGCGTTCATGCGCGACAGGCCAGTCGCATCATGCGATTCGGTTCACAGCAGTCCCGCGGCGCGCATGCCCTTTTCCGCGCGCACGAGTTCCGCTTCGCCCGGACCGACGTTCGGCAGGCGCATTTCGGTGGAGTCGAGGATTCCACGCACCTTCAGCGAGGCCTTGGCCATCACGGCCTGGAAGCCATTGCCGTTCATCGCTTCGACGAGCGGCGCCAGCTGCACGGAGATGCGCTGCGCTTCGTGGATATCGCCACGATCGAACGCGTTGGCGAGGTCACGCATCGGACCGGCGGCCGCGTGTGCGATCACAGAGATGATGCCGACGGCGCCGACGGACAGGAACGGCAGGAACAGGCCGTCATCGCCCGAATACCAGGTCAGACCGGTCTCCATACGCTTGCGCACCGCGCCTGCGATGTCGCCGGTGGCGTCCTTGACGGCCTTGACGTGGTCGAGTTCGGCCATACGACGGTAGGTTTCCAGCTGGATGTGCAGTCCGGTACGGCCCGGCACATCGTAGATGATGATCGGCTTGTCCGCGGAATCGTTGACCGCCTTGTAGTGGCGGAACACGCCTTCCTGCGACGGACGGGAGTAATACGGGGCGACCACGAGCACCGCGTCGGCGCCCGCCTCCTGGGTCTGCTCCACCATGCGCACGGTGTGCGCGGTGTCGTTGGAACCGGCGCCGGAAATGACCGGCACGTCCACGACTTCCTTGACGGCCTGAACCAGCTCGACCTTCTCCTCCATGTGGGTGGTCGGAGATTCGCCGGTGGTGCCGTTGACCACAAGACCGTCGGCACCATCCGCCACGAGCTGCCTCGCCAGCTGTTGCGCGGCTTCGAAATCTACGGCTCCGTCGGCCTTCATGGGGGTGACCATGGCCGGAAGGATACGTCCGAAGGGAGCAGGATCGAGCAGATGCATTGTACCGTCGTCAGTCTTAGGGCTTGTCATACGGCTAACGGTACTTCCCTCTGCGGACGCTTTCGATTTCGCGAGATGCGAAAAGTCACATTTTGGAAGGCCTGCCGACGATGACCGCGACGACGCACTGCAGGAAAGCGACGAACGTGAACACCATCAGCGGCACATGATGGCCGCCGGTGGTCTGGACCAGCACGCCGAACATAAGCGGGCCGAGCGAGGCGATCAGATAGCCGAACGACTGCGCGACGCCCGACAGCACCACGGTTTCGGCGCTGTCACGGCCGCGCAACGCGATCAGTGCGAGCGCCACGACCAGCGAAGCGCCCTGCGCGCAACCACCGACGAACGCCCATACCGGCATGAGGTGAGGCAACAGCAGCATGCCAAGGCCGGCGATCAGCATGGGAGCGCTGGCGGTGAGCGCCGCGCAGACCTGGTTGCCGCGCACGTTCATGAGCTTAGGAATGACCAAGCCGGAAAGGATGCCGATGCCTTGGAAGATGAACAGATGCACGCCGGCGGTGGAGGCATCGTAGCCGATGGATGCGCAGATGGACGGCATCCAATTGGACATGGTGTAGAAAGCGGACGATTGCAGCCCCATGAAGGCCGTCACGTACCACGTCATCGGACGGCGCAGCACGCGGGTGAACACGCCATGCGACGATTGCGTGGAACATGCCGGTCGCTGTGCGGAATGCGGGTTTTGTGCGTTGGCCGTCGTGCTGCGATCGCCAATATCATCGATATCGCCAGTATCGCTGGTTTCGATGGTGCCGCCGGCGGAAGCGATAACGACTTTGCGATTGTGCAGGATACGCAACGCCCACAGCGCGGCGACAACCAGCGGAGGCACACTCCAGAAGGCGAGTGACGCACGCCAACCGCCCCACATCTGCGCAAGCGGCGCGGACAGCAAACCTGCGGTGGCGCTGCCGGCGGTGATGCAGCCGGAATAGACGCCGGTCGTCATCGCGACATGGCCGGCGTAGTCACGTTTCGCGATTACCGGAACCAGAACGTTGCCGACGGCGATGGCGGAAGCGAACACCACCGTGCCCAGCCAGATGCCAACGCCGCCGCCGAACGAGCGGATGGCGTCGCCCGCCGCGATGCACAGCAGGGCCAGCAGAATCGACATGTCGATGCCGATGCGGCGTGCAAGGAACGTGACCAGCGGGCTGACCGCGGCGAAGGCGATCAGCGGAATCGCCGTCAATACGCCCTGCACGCCCTCACCCCACGCAAGGTCGGTTCCCATTTGGGCGAGGACCGGCCCGACGGCGGCGATGGCGGGCCGCAGATTCAGCGATACGAGGAAAATCAAAGCCACCCACAATCCGGTGGAGGACCGGTCGTACGCCAGCATGTTTCGTTTTGAATTCATTCCGTCCCCATTCCCGCTTCCACTTCCGTTTACCGCCGTTCCAACGGGACGTGCCGCGCCTAGATTTTCCCTATCAATCTTCAAGCTCATTGAGCGCATCGAAGCAATCGTTGATGCCTTCGATACGCGCGTGCACCTCGTCTTCGGTATCGACGAGGCATTTTCCGACTTCGTCCACCATCAGGGCGATCAGGGCGAACGCCGCGGTGAAGCTCGTCAGCACGTGGGAGCTCAGCACCACTTTGAAGAAGGCGACGTTACGGCCGATGACGGCGTTGCGCGCCGAAATGTCGCCAATCACCACCACGGTCAGGCCGCGCTCAAGCATCACGTCGATGAGCCGTGAGAAGAAGGGAAGACGCCGGCCCACGCCGATGATGACGATTACGTCGCCTGCCGCATAATCAACCAGATCTTCGGCTATGGACTGGCCTGGATTCGGCAGAATATCAACGTTTCCGCGTAGCCGCATCAGCTGTTCGCGCATGTGCAGCGCCACGGGATAGCTGCTGCGGTACCCGACCACCGCCACATGCGGGGCCGTGGCCATGGCTTGGCATGCGGATGACAGTTGCGCGCGGTCGATGCCTTCAAACGTGCGTTTCAGGCTTTCCTCGTCACGGCGCAGATGGTCGGCGACCAAATCGTCGCACTGGGTGTGCCGTGAAAGCTCCGGAGAGCCAGGACGATGGACGCGACGCACGTCACGTCTGAATTCGCCCGCGTTCGCATAGCCGAGCTTGCGGTACAGGCGGCTGAGCGTCGGCTGCGAGACGCCGCTCAACTGCGACAATTCCACGGAATTGCAGACCAGCACGTCGGTCAGATGACCCAGAATGAACTGCGCGGCCTCACGTTCCGTCGCAGTCAGCGAATCGAAGGATTCCCGGATGCGCGCCACCAAGCCGAGGTCCGCGGCAGCATTGCCTTCCTCATCCATGGCGTCCTTCAAAGCCCCCATATTGTCTGAAAGCATAATTCCAGAAGTCACGCTCATCGCCCTTCTCTGCAGTACATTCTCACGCGGCGCATCCGTTCTCCTGACGATGCTACCCCTTGCTTTCCGGGTTTCACCAGGTTTGACCGCCGACAACTGTCACGACGAATGAAGAATTTCAGATGCCGTAAGCACTGAAATGCATCCATCACAGGCAGTGGCGGCGCCTCTTGGCAACGCGACCCACCATCAGGAGATGACCGACCATGGCAAAAACAGCTTACCCCACACAATCAACATCGCATATCGGGCGGATTCGGCATAGAAGAAACGGTGCCAAACCAGCGAAATGGGCGACTAACGCGGCAACAAAATCCCCGACTGCTGCGAACACTGTTGAACGCGGCATCGCGTAGCCTTGAAGCAGGAAGGGCGTCGAGCCCAACCAAAGTCATCACGCGAGGAGGCGCATGGCATGGATGGAACAGGCGTGGATGGTCACGGCCATGATTACGGGCGCGATTTTGAACAGGGATACGGGAACGACTTCGGCAACGATTTCGAGCACGACCGTCCGCGTGCGGATTTGGCCATCCACGGCACCATACTGACGCATGGCGTCGAAACATACGGTACCGTCGTCGTACGGGACGGGCGTATCGCATCGGTCGCGTCTGATTCGAACGGTCCCGGCGCGAACGGACGGGCGCCTATCGACGCGGTCGAAACCATCCAGCTGCGTAACGACGAAATACTGATTCCCGGCATCGTCGACACTCACGTGCATATCAACGAGCCGGGCCGCACCGCATGGGAGGGTTTCGCATGCGCCACCCGGGCGGCCGCGGCCGGAGGCATGACCACCATATTGGACATGCCGCTCAATTCCGTTCCGCCGACGCTCACCGTCGAGGCGTTGCGCAGCAAACGGTCATGCGCATTGCATGAATCGTATGTGCAGGTTGGCTTCTGGGGCGGTGTGGACGCGTCGAATCTGGGGCGGCTTCGGGAATTATGGGATGCGGGGGTGTTCGGTTTCAAATGCTTCCTCTCCCCCAGCGGCGTTGACGAATACGGTTCGCTGTCGTATGAGGAACTGGAACGCGCGATGCGCGAAATCGCTTCGTTCGGCGGGCTGCTTGTCTGCCATGCGGAGGATCCGGACGATTTGATGCGGTATGACGGGCACGTGGATGCGTCCTATCGCAGTTTCGAGGCGTCACGCCCGGCCGAATGCGAGGCGAACGCGGTGCGCAAGATCGTACGGCCGGTGGCACGCACCGGCTGCCGCACGCATATTCTGCACGTGTCCAGCGGTCTGAGCGTGGACGTGCTGCGGCGGGCGAAGGCCGAAGGACTGCCGGTCAGCGCGGAGACCTGTCCGCATTACCTCACGTTGGATTGCGACCATATTCCCGACAACGCCACCGCGTTCAAATGCTGTCCGCCGATTCGTGATCTGCATGAGCAGGACGCGCTATGGGCGGGGCTTGCCGACGACACGTTGGATGGTGTCGTCACCGATCATTCCCCGGCCAGCGCGGATATGAAAGCCGGCACGCTCGCCACCGCGTGGGGTGGCGTTTCCAGTCTGCAGGTCGGATTCCGCGCGGTGTTGACGGGTGCGATGCGGCGCGGCTTGAGTTTGGCCGACGTCGTGCGGTGGATGTCGTGCAACACCGCACGGCTTGTGGGACTTGACGATCGTGGCGATATAACGCCGGTATTGCGGGCCGATTTGGCGATTATTCGCCCGTACGAACGGTTTGTTGTGGATGCTACCGCTTTGGAAAGCCGCAATCCGATCTGCGCCTGCGATGGCATGACGCTTAACGGCGTCGTCACGCGCACGTTTGTAGCGGGGCGGGACGCGCTCTCCGGAGTGCGGGAGGGGAATCTTATCGTTCGTCCGTGAATCGGAATCCATAAATCAACCATTCAACAAAAATCCCCAACCCGCCGACGGCCGGATGTCATTCGATGTCGGCAGATTGGGGACGGACGAGAATCAGGTCTCAGCCCAGGTAGGCGGCCGGGTTCTGGGCGAACTTGTCGGCGCAACCGGGGTTGCAGAAGTAGTAGGTGACGCCGCCGTATTCGCGGGTCGCGGCCGCGGTGGCCGGATCGACGCTCATGCCGCAAACCGGGTCCTTCGCAACGTTCGCCGCGGAATCGCCCATATTCGAAGCCATGCCGTGGCCGTCATGACCGCCGCAGCAGTGTCCGGCGCCCATCGCGCCCATGTTCTCGGCTTCCTTCTTGGCCTTGTGATCGCTGAACAGTCCCATGATCGTTCCTTTCCGACTGTGCTGGTTGCCATTATTTTTGCTCGGATCGGGCTTGCGTACCCGATACGTCTTGTTTTTCGCCGCCTCCGCGTCCGGATCGAACAGGCGCAGCCGGCTTGCGTTCGTCACCACGCACAACGACGAGAACGCCATCGCGGCGCCGGCGATCATCGGATTCAGCAGCGTTCCGGTGAACGGATACAGCACGCCGGCCGCGATCGCGATGCCGATGCTGTTGTAGCCGAGTGCGAAGCCGAGGTTCTGCGCGATGTTGCGCATGGCGGCGTGCGTCAGGTCGAGCGCGTGCACGAGCCCCATGAGCGAGCCGCGCATCAGTGTCACATCCGCGGATTGGACGGCCACGTCGGTGCCGGTGCCGATGGCGAAACCGACGTCGGCGCGAGCAAGGGCGGGGGCGTCGTTGATGCCGTCGCCGACCATCGCCACCGTATAGCCTTGCGATTGGAGTTTTGCGATTTCGTCGGCCTTGCGTTCCGGCCGCACGCCGGCGATCACATGACGTTCGTCGATACCAACCTGGCTTGCGATGGCGCGTGCGGTGGTCGGATTGTCTCCCGTGAGCATGACGGCTTCGACGCCACGTTTGCGGAGCAGTTCGATGGCTTGGCGCGAGTCGGCTTTCGGCACGTCGGCGACGGCGACGATGCCGGCGAGATGGCCGTCGATGGCCGCTAGGATCGGCGTTTTGCCTTGCTGCGACAGGAGTTCCATGTCGGCGATGATGGCGTCGAGGTTCGTATCGTGGATGGTCTCGGAGGCAATTTCGGAGGTATCGGACGTAACGTCGGGCATGTCGACGTCAAGGTCGTCGATCAGGTCGGTGTTGCCGACGGCGACGGTGTGCGGCAGACCGCGGAAGGTGACACGCGCGGTGACGCCACGGCCGGCAATCGCCTGAAAATCGGTGGTTTGCGCGAGTTCCGCAACGTCCGCGACGTCGGCTTTTTCCGCAGCTGCGGCAACGATCGCAGCAGCGAGCGGGTGTTCGGAATCGCGTTCGGCGGCGGCGACAATCGTCAGCAAATCATCGGGACGCCGATGCCGCACGCCCAACGGCAGCACATCGGTAAGGGTGGGTTTGCCGGCGGTGATCGTGCCGGTCTTATCCAATACGACGGCATTGACTTTGCCGCATGTTTCCAACGCTTCGGCGGAACGGACCAGCACCCCCATGCGAGCCGCGCGGCCAGTCGAGACCGTCACCGACAACGGAGTCGCCAGTCCGAGCGCGCACGGGCAGGCGATCAGCAGCACCGACACCGCGGCGACCAGCGCGTGCGTGACACGCGGTTCGGGGCCGAACGCGAACCACAATGCGCACGACCATACGGCGACGAGCACCACGGCCGGCACGAAAACGCCGGAGATACGGTCCGCCAATCGTTGCACGGGGGCTTTCGAGCTTTGTGCGGCGGCCACCATGCCGATGATCTGCGCGAGCACGGTGTCCTTGCCGACTTTCGTGGCGCGGTACCGCAGCGAGCCACCACCGTTGATGGTGACGCCCGTCACTTCGCTGCCCTCGGTTTTGGCGACCGGCATGGCTTCGCCGGTGATCATCGATTCGTCCACGGTGGAGCTGCCGGATATGACGATGCCGTCGACCGGCAGCTGCTCGCCGGGGCGGATGGCGATGATGTCGCCGACGCGCACGTCATCGATGGCGATGCTGGTTTCCTTGCCGTCTCGCACCACGCGGGCGGTTTTCGGTTGCAGACCCGCCAATGCGCGCATGGCTTCACCGGTGCCTTTGCGGGCGCGCGCTTCGAGCAGCTGGCCGACAAGCATAAGCGTGACGACCACACCGACCGCTTCGAAATACGGTTCGCGCGCGTTCTCGGGCAGGACGTTCGGTGCGAAGGTGACCACGCAGGAGTAGGCGAATGCGGCCAGCGCGCCGAGGCTGACGAGCGCGTTCATCTCCGGCGAACGGTGGGCGATCGCGGCGAAACCGCTGCGGAAAATCGGCAATGCCGCATAGCCGACGATTGGCAGCATCAGCAGGAACTGCAGCCAGTTCGGCATCGGATACAGCATGAGCATGGTGGAGCCGAATACCGGAATCGTGCAGACGGCCGCCACGATAAGACGGGTGATGAGGGCGCGAATTTCCGATTCCGATCCGCGCGATTTGCCCGAATCACCCGAACCGGACGTTTGGACGGCGCCTTTTTGCGCGCATTGCACGCCTGTTTCCGCGGAACCGGATGCGTGGGCACCGTCAGCAGTCGCGCGAATGTCCGAATCGCCGGAATCGGACATACTGGCGCCGACGGAACCAACCGCGGAACCGGCGGCGGCACCGACACTTGCATGCTTTCCCGGCAGTATGCGCAACGTGCCGTGCAGCATGTTCATACCGCATGCGAAGGGATACTCGCCCGGCTGGTCGGGATGAAGCGTCAGCGTGGTCGTGCGGAAGGCGGGCAACGCAAGATCGACCCCGAAATCGGAGAACACGACATGCGACGAGCATTCGCCGTCTTCCTTGCGATCGAAGATCAGCCGCAACGGCATGCCCGCTTCGGCTTCGATGACGGCTGGGTTATACCCGCCTTTGACTTCGACGACCGCTTCCTGCACGCCGTCGCGCACCGGCGCACGATACGCTTTGCGCGGCGCGAAGAAGAACCACAGCACGCCCGCAGTAACGAGCAGCGCCACAATAAGCGCGATTGCGATGTGCATATTCCAGCCGCCTTCCGTCCGTAATTGGCCTTCGATTTCGGCAAACACCATCACAATATACCCCTATAGGGTATATTGGCAAGAAGGACGAGCAAACTTCAGCCGTAGATAAAATTTTCAGCGCAGCGAGGAGGACGATATGAACGCCACACAGCATGGGTACGCAAGCGACCAGAAGAGGATCATCGCACGATTGAATCGCATCGAAGGGCAGGTGCGCGGCATTCGGCAGATGACGGAAAACGGCGAATACTGCATCGACATTCTGACGCAGATTTCCGCAGCGGACAGCGCGCTGAAGTCGGTGGCGCTACTGCTGCTCGACGACCATCTGCACCATTGCGTCGCCAAAGCCGCGGCGGAGGGCGGTACCGTCGCCGACGAAAAGCTGGCGGAAGTCAGCGCCGCCATCGCACGCCTTGCCAAATAATCGGAACAGATCCGCCATAAAAAAACTGCCGACGGGAGACACATGCACCCGTCGGCAGTTTGAAAAAAATACGATTACAGGTCGAGGAAGTGGTCGAGGCCGACGGTCAGACCCGGGTAGGTTCCGGTGGAGACCTTGCGCACGGCCAGCAGCACGCCCGGCATGAAGGAGATGCGGTCGAAGCTGTCGGCGCGGATGGTCAGCTGTTCGCCGGAGTTGCCAAACAGCACCTCCTCATGGGCGTTGAGGCCACGCAGACGCACGGCGTGCACGTGGATGCCGTCCACCACCTGGCCGCGGGAACCGCCATCGGTTTCGGTGGCGTCCGGAACCGGACCCAAGCCGGCCGCCTTGCGCGCTTCGGCGATGCCCTGCGCGGTATGGAAAGCGGTGCCGGACGGAGCGTCCACCTTGGTCGGGTGGTGCAGTTCGATGACTTCCGCGGATTCGAAATACGGCGCCGCGACCTTTGCGAAATGGTCGGCGAGCACCGCGGAAATGGCGAAGTTCGGCGCGATGAACACGCTCTGGCCCTCACGCGGAGCTGCTGCGAGCGCGGCACGCACCTGGTCGAGCTTCTCTTCGGTCCAGCCGGTGGTGCCCACCACCACGTCGACGCCCTGCTTGACGAGCGCGAGCACATTGCCCAGCGACACGCTCGGCACGGTGAACTCCACCACGACGTCGGTGTTTTCGGGGGTGATGGCGGCCAGGTCGTCGCCTGCGTCGAGCACGAGCGCGAGTTCGGTGTCGGCGGCGGCATTGACGGCGTCGACCACGTGCGAACCCATGCGGCCTTTGGCACCGACTACGGAAACCTTGATCATTGCAGCTCCTTGATGTTTTCGCGGACGCGCATGTTGCGCATGTCGTACGTTTGCCGTGCGCATGTGTTCGAAATCGCGTGTCCACGTCCATAACGTGTTCCACTTATGAATCTAAAGAGACGCTTCGACGCGGAGGCAGGCGGCTATGACGCTTGACGATCGAACGTCGGGCAGCCGCTGCGGCGCACCAGCACCCAGCCGAGCAGCGCGAACGGAATCGAACAGCCCACGAACACGGCGGGCAGGCTCAATCCCGCGCTTGGATTGAAATGGTCGAGCACGATGCCGGTGATCATGGAGCCGAACGACGCGCCCATCGTGCCGGCGGTGCTCACCCAGGACAGGCCTTCGGTGAGCGATTCCTCGGGCACGGTCTCCTTGACGAC
>OGZB01000607.1_pt1 | contig 22230 bp, 21 predicted proteins | sample 1576691 | NCBI WGS metagenome assembly OGZB01 (sample SAMEA3541479, study PRJEB24748) | human gut metagenome | biome: human gut; feature: human-associated habitat; material: faeces | place: China | collected 2012
AATTTTATTTCCTGTAATACTATCTATATATTCAACTAATTGACCAATACTAAGACCGGCAAGGATATCCGTTTCTTCCTGCCGGAAGGAGTGCGGCCTTATTTCGGGTCAGTAGCAAATCAGTGACATACCTGCGATAGAAGATATACTTACTTGGGCTATGAAGTATATATCCTATGCCACTTGAAGTATATATTCTTCGAGAAGGGAAGTTATACCGTGATTATTTACAGCTTTGCCATCTTAGGGCAATCTGCCAAAATTCCCATTAAAACATGTTTTACAGCACAGCCGTTAAAGATGATCCCCGTAACATCAAAACAGGCTCACTCGATAATCTTTTTGGAGTATCCAAATATATAATTTGAGCCTTGTCAAGTGAATAACTAACGGTTACACCGAGGATTACTGAATGGTTTCCCCGGTGTGATATTGGCATTGTTGAACATTAAGCAAAGATATTTATGCGAATAGACTTGACAAGATCTAAGACATACGAGGTAGCTTATCCATACGATGGGAATGCTTTGGACACTTCAAATATATTGAGGGAACACTACTGGACACATAGAGACATTGACTTCCTAAAAAAACACCAAAGAAAAATGAACTCTTTGTATATGGTGGAAGGAGTAATTGGGGCAGTCGGAGGAGCGATTTTTGTCCAAACGAACAAATACCTGCAAGCGGGTATGGAAAATGAGGATTTCTATGGCTGGGGCTTGGAGGACGGCGAAAGACATTACCGTTGGTTGAGTTTTGGCTACCGGATTTATCGGAGTGAGGGCTGTTTATTCCATTTGTCTCATCCCCGGGATCAAAACAGGATGTAAAGATAAAATTATTGGGTCTTAAGTTCATTGGCCTACAAACCTAAGATACTTCACCAAGGATCCTAAGATACTTTACCGATGAACCTAAGATACTTTATCCATGAACAAACAAGATCGGTGACCTCAACCTTTTACCACATAAGTCAGCATAAATCAGAAATATTTTGTACTTTTGCGCCGTATTATACAAAATAATAGCATAATGAATCTATTAGAACTGAGTGAACAGGAAATAATAAGACGTAATAGCATGGAGCAGTTGCGTCAGATGGGGATAGAGCCTTATCCCGCAGCTGAGTATGTAACGAACGCATTTTCCAAAGAAATAAAAGAGACATTCAAAGACGACGCTGAGCCACGCCCGGTAAGTATCGCCGGCCGTATCATGAGCCGTCGTATCATGGGTAAGGCTTCCTTCATGGAATTGCAGGATTCCGAGGGCAGAATACAGGTCTATATCTCCCGTGACGATATTTGTCCGGATGAGAATAAGGACACCTACATTCCAGATTGCAGATACAATCGGAAGCATGATCAACGATATCAATCTTATGTTTAAAGCAGACGCTGGCACATCAGAGCTTACATATTTAAAAAAGCTTAAATAAAGTGAATAAATATTAGTATCAATGACTGTCACATTAAGCAAATACATCTTAATGAGACAGTCATTTTGATAAGCACAGGGTTGATAAACAATGAGTTAATATATGATGAACGCAAAGAAAAATGAGGATAAGTGTGGATAACAACATTAATCAGAAAAATAATAAATTTAAACAGATATTCCGCTATCAGTTTGTTTATGTTGCGCTGCTTATATTAATGGCAGCAGCAGTTATAATGAATATTAATACAGGAAATGTTCATATATCTCCTGTACAGATTGGTAAGATAATATTTTTAAAGGGTGATTCTGGAACACCTGAATACAATATTATATGGAAAATACGCCTTCCACGATTATGTATGGCAGCTATTCTTGGTGGAGCATTATCACTATCAGGTTTTCTGCTGCAGACTTTTTTCAGAAATCCTATAGCTGGTCCCTTCGTGCTTGGTATATCATCAGGAGCCAAGATGTTTGTTGCTATTACGATGATATTTTTACTTGAACATGTTTCCGGCATGCCGCTTTGGGCACAGGTTGCAGCAGCCTTTGTTGGTTCACTGTTTGCCATGCTTTATGTACTGTTTTTTGCCAATAAGGTAAAAAGCATGTCCATGTTATTAGTGGTTGGAATTATGATAAGCTATATATGTTCTGCAATAACAGATTTATGTATAACATTTGCCAATGATTCTAATATAGCTAATCTTACACACTGGGCAATGGGTAGTTTTTCTGGAAGCTCATGGGCAACTGTAAAGCTTGCAGCATTTATAATATTTCCTACAGCGATTGTTACATTTCTGTTTTCCAAGCCGATAAGCGCTTATCTTTTAGGTGAGGGATACGCACAGAGCATGGGAATCAATATTAAATTTTTCAGAGTATGTATAGTATTACTTTCAAGTTTACTTTCAGCATGTGTTACAGCTCTTGCAGGACCTATATCATTTGTTGGAATAGCTGTGCCACATATAACGAGATTATCACTTAAAACAACGAAACCATTAATAACCATTCCTGCCATATTCTTAAGTGGCTCAGTATTCTGTATGTTCTGCGACCTTATTGCAAGAACTATATTCTCACCATCTGAGCTTGCTATAGGAACAGTGACAGCAATATTTGGTGCGCCTGTTGTTATATGGCTTATGATTAAGCAGAAAAAGTAATGGCATGTTTTTACAATAATAAGCAGTTTTTAAAATGTAGTATAAGTGGAGAATATATGGAACAGATATATGTGCAGACAGAAGATTTAAGTGTAGGATATCATGGGAAAGTGCTGTTATCGGATATAGCCATGAAGGTAAAACCAGGCGAGATTCTTGTACTTATAGGACCTAATGGGGCTGGTAAATCAACTATACTTAAGAACATAATAAGAGAATTGCATCCAATAGGAGGAAACATATACATAAAGGGCAGAAGGACTGACGAGTTTACAGGAAAGGAATATGCTAAAACTATGTCTGTTGTCCTTACTGAAAAGATAAAGACAGAGATGATGACATGCCGTGATGTCGTTGCTATGGGAAGATATCCTTATACGAATTATTTCGGAAAGCTGACAAAGGAAGACGAAGAGATAGTGACAGAATCCTTAAGAAAGGTTTCGGCGGCTGATATAGAGAATAAAGATTTTTCACAGATAAGTGATGGACAGCGCCAGCGTATTATGCTTGCAAGAGCGATATGTCAGAAACCAGAGATTATTGTTTTAGATGAGCCGACGTCTTTTCTTGATATAAGACATAAGATAGAGCTTCTTGATATATTACAGGATATGGCAGTAAGAGATAAAGTTGCAGTTATAGTATCTTTACATGAGATAGAGCTTGCAGCAAAGGTGGCTGATTATGTTATGTGTATCGGTACAGATAAAACGATAGAATTCGCAAGACCAGAAAGCATATTTACAGATGAGCGGATAAGCAGGCTTTATGGACTTACACAGGGAACATATAACAGCCTTTATGGAAGTGCAGAGTTAAAGAGACCACAGGGTAAGGCACATGTGTTTGTTGTTGGTGGTGCAGGGACAGGTGTATTTACATACAGAGAGCTTCAGAGGGCAGGGATAGCATTTTTAGCAGGAATACTATATGAAAATGATTGCGAATATCCTATTGCAAAGTCGCTTGCTAAAGATGTGATTGTAAACAGGATGTTCGAACCGATAGATGAAGAAACATATAAAAAAGCATGTGCAGGAATAGATGAAACAGACTATGTTATAGATACAGGCTGTCAGGTTGGTGCTATGAATAAAGGATTAAAAGATCTGATAGAATATGCAAAAAAACAGGGGAAGAAAGTGCTTGTAAAGCCAGACAGAGAAGCACTTAGGCAGCTTGTATAAAATAAATATCAAGTACCAACAGAAGAAACTATAAAACAAATATCACGTACCAACATAAGAAGCTATAACATAAATATCATGTAATACCCGAAGGAATTAAGGAGAAGATTATATATGAAACCTATGGATATTGAAAAACAGTCATTTGCTATAATAGAAAGTGAACTTACTACTGATATACCACATATATATAAACCGATAGTCAAAAGAGTCATACACACCACAGCAGATTTTTCATATGAGACAAGTATGACATTTTCTGATGGAGTAGTTAACAAGGCACTTAATGCCATACGTTCAGGAGTGGATATTGTTACGGATACCAATATGGCAAAATCAGGAATAAGCCATAAGATGGCTGAAAAGTTTGGATGCCAGCTTAACTGTTATATGGCAGATGAAGATGTGGCATGTGAGGCTGCTAAAAGGGAAGTAACGCGGGCAGCCATCAGCGTTGAAAAAGCGGCAGAACGTAATGCAGGATGCATTATGGTTGTAGGCAATGCACCTACTGCACTTATGAGAATAAGAGAATTATATGATGCAGGGAAATTCTGTCCGTCACTTGTTATTGGAGTACCAGTTGGCTTTGTTAATGTAGTTGAAGCCAAAGAAGATATTATAAACAGCAGTATGCCATATATAGTAGCACGTGGAAGAAAAGGCGGAAGTAATGTTGCAGCGGCTGTTATGAATGCATTGTTTTATATGGCAGCAGATGATGATAAAGAGTGGCGCAGATGTTAGAACGATACGTATATAAAAACCAACAGAAAATGAGATGTGGATATACTACTGGTACATGTGCCTGTGCTGCGGCAAAGGCAGCTGCACAGATGCTGTTATCAGGAAGAAAAACAGACAAAGTTAAAGTTATGACACCGTCAGGAGTCAGTCTTTTACTGGATGTTGAAGATATATCAATGAATGATACGCAAGTATCATGTGCGATAAGAAAAGACAGTGGTGATGACCCTGATGTGACGAATGGGATATACGTGTATGCCAAAGTATCGTATGCTAAAGTATCATATGCAGAAGCATATTATGATAAAGGACAGAATGAACAAAAAAACGATAAGCGTATAATAGTTGATGGTGGTAAAGGTGTCGGACGTATTACTAAAAAAGGTTTATCAAGACCTGTAGGTGCAGCAGCTATCAATCCAGTGCCTTTAAAGATGATAGAAGCAGGTGTGATGGAGGCAGCGGAGGATTACTGCTATGATGGCGGTCTTCTTGTGGTTATTTCAGTTCCAGGTGGTGAAGAGATAGCAAAGAAAACTTTTAATCCTAACCTTGGCATAACAGGCGGCATATCTATACTTGGAACAACAGGAATAGTAGAGCCTATGAGCGAACAGGCACTTATAGATACAATCCGTACAGAGGTCAGTATGCATGTTGCAGAAGGTGAGAAAATGCTGCTGGCAGCACCTGGTAATTATGGACAGGATTTTTTACTCAATACTCTTAATATAGAACTGAAAAGAAGTATCAAATGCAGCAACTATATAGGAGATACTATAGATATTGTGTGTGCTTCGGGAGCAGAAGGCATGCTTCTTGTGGGACACATAGGAAAGCTTGTAAAGCTTGGAGCAGGGATTATGAATACACATTCAAGGATTGCAGATGGACGTATGGAGGTGCTTACTACGTGTGCAGTGCAGGCAGGAGCCAAACCTGATGTGCTAAGGCAGCTTCCAGGGTGCGTTACAACAGATGCAGCACTTGAAATATTGAAAAAATCAGACATGCTTGAAGCGGTAATGGAACAGCTTATGATGCGTATTGAAAATGTACTCGAAAGAAGGAGTGCAGGCAGTATAAAGATTGCTGCCATAGTGTTTTCCAATGAATATGGAATACTTGGTAAAACTAAGCTGGCAGATGAGCTGCTGGGAAAGATAAAAGCTTAAGCATAAGAAGTATATAGAAGAATGGAGATTTATATGGTGAAGATTGTTGGAGCAGGACCAGGTGCAAAGGATCTTATAACTGTGCGTGGGATGAAGCTTTTAAATGAAGCAGATGTTATTATATATGCAGGTTCACTTGTCAATGAAGAATTGCTTGAGTATGCAAAAGAAGCCTGTGAGATATATAATAGTGCATATATGAATCTGGATGAAGTTATAGATGTGATAGTTAAGGCTGAAAATGAGGGTAAAAAGGTTGTACGTCTGCATACGGGTGACCCTTCATTATATGGGGCTATACGTGAGCAGATAGAAGAGCTTGCAAAGCATGGAATAGCCTGCGAAGTATGTCCGGGAGTTAGCAGCTTTCTTGCAGCGGCAGCAGCTGTGCAGTGTGAATATACAGTTCCAGCAGTATCACAGTCAGTTATTATCACAAGGATGCCAGGAAGAACGCCAGTACCAGACAATGAGGATATAGGCAGACTTGCAAAGCACAAAACATCTATGGTTATCTTCCTCAGTTCATCCCATCTTAAAGAACTCACGGAAAAGCTGTATGAAGGTGCATATACACCAGATACTCCATGTGCATTGGTGTATAAGGCAAGCTGGAAGGATGAAAAATGTATACGGACAACGCTTGATAAACTCGCAGAAACGGCAGAAAAAGAGGGCATAACAAAGACAGCTCTTGTTATGGTAGGAGATTTCCTTGGCGATAAATATGCATTTTCAAAACTATATGATAAGGATTTTAAGACGGAGTATCGAAGATAAGAATGAGAACTATCATTATTACATTTACGCATGATGGCATGAAGGTGGCTAAAAAAGCTGCACAGAGCAAGAAGGATGATATAAACAATGATATAAACGATGATATGAATGTTGATATATACTGTCACTCAAGATGTTCAGATAATTATGATAACGTCATATCATTTGATTCGGTTGGAAGAGTTATACGTGAGCAGTTTATGAATTGTGACAGAATACTGTTTATATGTGCAGCCGCTATTGCGGTAAGAACTCTTGCACCATACATAAAGAGTAAGGTTACAGACCCGGCAGTATTAGTTGCTGATGAACAGGGGAGATTCCTTATATCTCTTCTTTCGGGGCATCTTGGAGGTGCAAATGAATGGTGCAGCCAGTTATCATGTAAAATAGGTGCAGTGCCAGTTATTACAACAGCTACGGATGCAAGAGGTGTCTTTGCAGTTGATATGTTTGCCAAGGAGAACAATATGCGTATACTTAATCCTGTTATGATTCAGGATATATCAGGCAGAGTGCTGAATGGTGAACCTGTCGGAATAGCAGGTGATAAAGCATATAAAAAGCTGTTAGAAAAAACTGTTAAAAAGTGGAATGGTCAGCTTACAATGTTTGGAGAGGAAGCAGATGGAACAGCCGGACAAAGCAGTATAGATAAATATGAAAGTGGAATACAGATTATAACAAGGCCGTCTGCTCATATGATATTCAGGCGTACATTAAAGCTTGTGCCTATGGATCTTTTCGTAGGAATAGGCTGTAAAAGAGGAAAAACAAGCGGGCAGATAAGAAAAGCGGTAAGCAGTACATGTGATAAGAATGACCTGCTTATGGAAAGAATAGCAGCAGTTGTTTCTGTTGACAGAAAAGCTGACGAACAGGGGATAATAGATTTTGCACGGGAACTGAAAGTACCATATAAAACATATTCAGCACAATATCTTAACACTATCAGAGGTGAATTCACTGCATCAGGCTTTGTTAAGGACAAGGTTGGAGTTGATAATGTGTGTGAGAGAAGTGCAAGTGCAGCCTCAAAAGATAAAAGATGTATTGTAAAAAAAACAGTCTGTGACGGAGTGACAGTGGCAATATATGCATAGAATGATAAATTTTACTTCGTAAAACAAGGAGGTAAATACCTCTGCTCCTGCGAGAGCAGTCGCATTTTACTTCGTAAAACAAGGAGGTATGTATGCTTAAGATAGTTGGGTTTGGAAGCGGGGCTAAAGATAATATGACACTAGAAGCCTTTGCAGCTATTTCTGATGCCAGGCTTATAGTTGGATATAAGACATACGTTAACATATTAAAACAGTATTTTCCTGAAAAAGAGTATTATTCTACAGATATGATGCAGGAAAAAGAGAGGTGCCAGTACGCTATAGATAAGGCAGAGGAAGGCCTGGAGGTAGTACTTGTATGTAGTGGTGACAGCGGGATATATGGCATGGCAGGTCTTGTATATGAGCTTGCTCAAAAAAGAGTACAGATAAAGGTTATCTCAGGTGTGACAGCAGCAAGCAGTGGTGCAGCTATTCTTGGAGCTCCGTTATCACATGACTTTGCTGTTATAAGCTTAAGTGACTGTATGACACCATGGGAGCTTATAAAGAAAAGAGTGAGGGCTGCTGCAGATAGTGATATGGTAATGTGCATATATAATCCGTCCAGCCGAAGAAGAGCTGGATATCTTAAAGAGGCATGTGAGATCGTGTCTAAGATACAATCACCGGATACAATATGCGGATATGTTAAAAACATAGGCAGGGATAATGAAAAGGCAGAGATACTTACGCTTAAAGAACTGGCAGAATGTGATGTTGATATGTTTACAACTGTATATATAGGAAACAGCCATACTAAGGTTATAGATGGCAGGATGGTCACACCAAGAGGGTACAAGGTTATATGATGAAAAATGTTACTGTTATGCTTTTTGCAGGCACGACAGAGGGAAGAAGACTGTGCGGATATCTGGCAGAAAAAAGTGATACAGGGTTTATCACGCATGTATATGTGACGACAGAATATGGAAAAGAGATTATTTTAGAGCTATCTGAAAATATATATAAAGAAAAGCTTCACATACATGTAGGCAGACTTGATGAGGAAGCTATGCAAAAGGAACTTGCATATATAAAACCGGATATTGTTATAGATGCAACACATCCATATGCCAGAGTAGTAACACGCAGTATAAAAGATGTATGTGATAAAGCGGATGTACAGTACATAAGAGTGTTAAGAGAGGAAACGGTTCCCAAAGCAGCATATGAGGATGGAGCATCCTTAGATGACAGGCTTGTGTATACAGACACTATGCAAGAGACTGTTTCTATTCTAAACAGTAAAGCTTATCTTAAAAAAAATATATTACTTACAACAGGAAGTAAGAACATCCCTGAATATGTCAATATAAAAGACTATAAAAAGAGAGCTTATCTAAGGCTGCTGCCTGATCCGTGTATGCTTCAGAATGCTATAGATGCAGGCTTTTTTCCAGCACATCTTATAGCAATGCAGGGACCATTTTCTACGGAAATAAATGCAGCATTAATCAGACAGTTTCACATAGATGTGCTTGTGACGAAAGAGTCAGGAAACAGCGGTGGATACAATGAGAAGCTTATGGCAGCAGAACAGACAGGAGCGGATGTTGTGGTTATAAAAAGACCTGTTGAACATGAAGGAAAATGTATCAAAGAGGTCATAGAGTATCTTGAAAAGCTGTAAATATAGCTTATCATATGGTTAAAAAGCAGAGTGATATAAGGGAGAAGCAGATGAAACAGGTGTATATCATAGGAATGGGGCCGGGCAGCAGAAAATGTCTTACACAGCAGGCAAGTGAAGCAATAGAACACGCAGATGTTATTATAGGTTCTAAAAGACTGCTTGAGGCTTATAGTAATACAGATAAAAAACTTTTTTTTGCTGTTACAGCCAGGGATATTTACGATATTATAAACAAAGAAAAGGCTTTAATATATGCAGTTTTAATGTCAGGTGATACAGGCTTTTACAGCGGAACAAAGAAGCTTATGGAGCAGCTTTATAAAGCACAGGAGGAAAGTGTTGTAAAAAAGTATGATATAAATATTCTTCCTGGAATATCTTCTGTTATATATCTTGCTTCAAAGATAGGACAGCCGTGGGAGATGGCGGCAATGGTCAGTCTGCATGGTAAGAAACAGAATTATATTCCGCTTGTCTTAACTAATGAATGGACATATTTTCTTACGCAGGGTGATGTTTCTCATATCTGTAAGCGGCTTTGTGAGTCCGGACTGGGCGGGGCAGATATATGGATAGGTGAGAATCTGTCATATGATAATGAAAAGATATTATCAGGGCACGTAAGTGAATATGCAGAATATATGGCAGCAGGACTAACAGTTATGGCGGTTCATAATCATTATCCACAGGCAGCTGTTATGACAGGTTTGCCAGATGAGAGTTTTATACGTGCAGATATTCCTATGACAAAGCGCGAAATCAGGGCAAGTGTTGTAAGCAGGTTATCACCGGCTAAGGATGCCATAGTGTATGACATCGGTGCAGGAACAGGTTCGGTTTCTGTAGAACTTGCCATGCATGCCTTATATGGAACAGTATATGCAGTTGAAAGAACGAAAGAAGGCTGTGATCTTATAGCGCAAAATGCCAGAAAATTCGGACTTGATAATATAGATATCATTAATGCCAGTGCTGCAGATGTGATAGAGAAACTGCCTGCTGCGGATTCAGTATTTATAGGTGGAAGCGGTGGAGAGCTTGAAAAAATAATGGACATAGTATTAAAGAAAAATCCTGGTGTACACATAGTTATAACAGCAGTGACATTAGAAACGCTTAATGATTCCGTAAGGCTTATGGAAGATAAAAAAGTGGATGTTATAGATATTGTACAGATAGCAGTAACACAGATAAAGAAAAGAGGCAGATATCATATGTTAGCTGCCAACAATCCAGTATTTATTATTGAAGGAAGAGGTAACAGATGAGTCGAGTCATGATAGCTGCTACAGGCAGTGGAAGCGGCAAAACAACTATTGTATGCGGCTTATGCCAGTGTATTAAAGATATGGGCTTAATGCCTTTAGCGTTAAAATGTGGACCTGATTATATAGATTCAATGTTTCATTCAAGAGTATTAAACATGAAAACAGGCAACCTTGACAGCTGGTTCTGTGATGAAAATACTATAAAAGAGCTGCTTTTTAGAAAAGAATCAGAAAGTGACATAACTATAATAGAGGGAGTTATGGGCTATTATGATGGACAGGGCTTTAGCACGAAGGGAAGCTCATATGAGATAGCTGATATCACAGATACACCAGTTATTCTTGTAGTGAACTGCCGAGGCATGAGTAATTCAATAGGAGCGGTTCTTAAAGGTTATAAAGAATATATAGAAAACAATCATATACAAGGCGTTATATTTAACAATCTGTCTTCTAAGTTATATAAGGATGCAAGTACGGCGGCACATATGGCTGGAATAAAGCCGCTTGGTTATCTTCCTGTAAACAAGGCCATAGCACTTGAAAGCAGACACCTTGGTCTTGTTACATCCGATGAGATTGAACATTTTAAGGAAAAGGTTGATACTATTGCAGCTCTTATGAAGGAGAGTATTGATATCAAAGGTATTATAGAACTGGGACATACAGCCACAAAGTGTAAGACAGGCTGTGAATTAAATGCTTCTGATAGTAAAGCCTGCAAAAAAACAGAAAAAAGTAATAAAGAAGATATCATACATATTGCAGTAGCAAGGGATGAGGCATTTTGTTTTCTTTATGAGGATAATCTTGAATTCTTAAGGGAACATAGGTGCGAGCCTGTATATTTTAGTCCGCTGAGGGATAAGAAGCTTCCAGATGATATTGATGGCTTATTATTGTATGGAGGCTATCCAGAGCTTCATGCCAAAGAACTATCGGATAATGTTTCCATGAGAAACGATATAGCGGATAAGATACGGGGAGGACTTCCATGTATAGCAGAGTGTGGTGGATATCTGTATCTTCATAAGAAGCTTGAGGCACCAGATAAAAAAGTATATCCAATGGCAGGAGTTATAGATGGCACAGGCTATAATGCCGGACGTCTGCAGAGGTTTGGATATATGACACTCACAGCGGGCAGAAATACTATGCTTGCTGATAAAGGCAAGAGTTTTTCAGCCCACGAATTCCACTACTGGAATAGTGACTGTAAGGGTGATACTTATTCTGTGACTAAAGCATCTGATGGAAGCGTTGAGATAGAAGGTTATGGAAGTGATACATTGTATGCAGGTTTTCCTCATATATATTTTCCAGGAAACAAAGAAGCAGCCAGAAGATTTATTAAGAAATGCAGATGCTACAGACATAAAGTAAGTGGTATAGATAAAGATATAGAAAAACTGGCAGCTATATTCTCAGAACTTAAAACAATAAAAGCTTTGGATAATAATGCTATGAAACAGGCAGAAAAGCATTGGGACGGTATAGCAAAACCACTTCATGGACTTGGAATGTTCGAGGATATGATAGTACAGATAGCAGGAATACAAGGAAATGCAGATGTATCTATAGACAAAAAAGCAGTTGTTGTTATGTGTGCAGATAATGGTATAGTAGAAGAAGGTGTTACCCAGACAGGACAGGAGGTAACTGCTGTTGTAAGCTGCAACATGGCAGATGGAATATCAAGTGTATGCAGGATGGCAGACTGCGTTAATGCAAAGGTTATTCCAGTAAATATAGGAATAGCACAGGACCTGCCTGGTAGTCTTATAAAAACAGAAGATTATAAAGGACTTGTAAACAGAAGGGTTATGCCTGGAACTAAGAATTTCTTAAAGGAACCAGCTATGACAAAGCAGCAGCTTATAAAGGCTGTAAAAGCAGGAATAGAGCAGGTTAAATGCTGTAAGGATGATGGATATAACATACTTGCCACAGGAGAGATGGGTATAGGTAATACAACAACAAGTGCAGCATTGGCATGTATACTTCTGGACATGAATCCCGGGGAAGTAACAGGCAGGGGAGCAGGTCTTAGCGATGAGGGGCTGTTAAAAAAGACAGAAGTCATAAGAAAAGCAAAAGAGATGTATGGCATATATAAGAATGATCCTTTGGAACTGTTAAGATGCATAGGTGGACTTGATGTTGCAGGACTGACAGGAGTGTATATAGGGGGAGCAGTATACAGGCTTCCTGTTGTGGTTGATGGTGTTATTTCTGCCGTTGCAGCACTTATTGCAGTAAGGCTGTGTCCTGTAGTAAAGGATTATATACTTGTATCACATCAGGGAAAAGAACCAGCGATAAAGGCTTTGCTTGCTGAACTTGATAAGAAGGCAGTTATACATGCAGAGCTTGCACTAGGCGAGGGAACAGGCGCAGTTATGCTTTTTCCACTGCTTGATATGGCTATGCAGGTATATAAGGAAAATACAACGTTTGACGATATACAGATAACAGCATATGAGGATTATGGGAAATGTTGATAGTAGTAACTGGTGTAAGTGGCAGCGGAAAATCTGAGTATGCAGAACAGATATGCTGCAAGTTATCAGGAGACAGAAAGAAATATTATATAGCTACAATGCAGCCGTATGGTGAAGAAGGAAAGAAAAGAATACTAAGACATCACAGGCTTCGAAGTGGAAAAGGTTTTGAAACTATAGAACAGTATATGCATATCGGTGAGGCTGCAGAAAGAATTTCCAATAATCCGGTAGTACTACTTGAGTGTATGTCTAACCTGCTTGCTAATGAATGCTTTGAAAAAGGCGGTAATCCGGATAACATAATAGATGAATGTATGAAGCTGTATCAGGTGTGCGGGCATCTTGTGATTGTAACTAATGAGGTGTTTTTTGATGGATGCGAATATGATACAGATACAAGGAACTATATAAAAAGACTTGGAAGGCTTAATATACAGCTTGCAAAAAAAGCTGATGCTGTAGTTGAAGTGGTGTATTCTATCCCTGTGTTTCATAAGGGAAAGAATATACTAGAGGAGGAAAGTATATGTCAGTGATTAAATCTTTGGTGATAGCATTTTCCATGTATTCTAAAATACCTATGCCACATCTGGAATTAGAAGAAAAGGACATGAGATATGTTATGGGCTTCTTTCCACTTGTAGGTGCAGTTACAGGACTGATAATGTATGGTTTATATAAGATATCAGGTTATCTTTATGTACCATACATAAGTGTATCACTTATACTTATGATTCTGCCTGTAGTTATTACTGGCGGGATTCATCTTGATGGTTACATGGATACCTGTGATGCACGTAACTCATATGGTGACGTTGAAAAGAAGCTTGGAATATTAAAGGACTCACATATAGGTGCGTTCGCAGTTATAAGACTTTTGGTATATTATGTCGTTTTTTTTGCATTTATATACTGCATAGTGTCCAAAGGATGTGATGGACTTGCTATAACATGGGCATTTACTTTCTTTTTATCAAGGATAATAAGCGGTCTGGCAGCAGTTAACCTTAAAGGTGCTGTAAATAAAGGAATGCTTTATTCATTTACAAGCAAAGCAGATAGAAAACGTGTAAATATAATGCTTTTTTGTCAGCTTGTACTGTGTTTTGCAGGAATATGTTTTATTAATATAATACTTGCATTTATAATCTATGCTGTTTGTGTGGCAGTGTTTTTATATTACAGACATATGGCATATAAAGAGTTCGGTGGTGTTACAGGTGACCTGGCAGGATATCTGCTTTGTGTATGTGAGCTGTGTATAACAGCTGCGATAGGCATAATATCACTTATTGTCTGATAGCTTAGCTTATTATAGTGATGGAGAAATACATATGGAAGTTTATTTTGGAGGTGCATTTCAGGGGAAACTTGAATATGTACTTGAAAAAAAAGGCCGTTTAAAGGTAGCTGATGGCGCAGGCTGCAGCCTTAAGGATATAAAAGAAGCACAGGTGCTTAATCACCTGCATCTGTATATAAAAAGGTTAACCTATAAAGAAGGTGCTGCATATAACACTACAGTTGATGACACCATAACGACTGATGATACTATAACGGTTGACACCACGGCTGATGATACTATAACGGCTGACACCACAGCAAAGACAATGCCTGCCGCTGAAATAATAAATGATATATATGAGGCTAATCCTGATATCATACTTATATGTGATGAGGTAGGAGGTGGAATAGTTCCACTGAAAAAAGAAGACAGAATATACAGGGAAACTGTTGGAAGGGCTTTATGCTGTGCAGTCAAGAAGTCAGACAGGGTAGAGCGAGTTATGTGTGGCATAGGACAGTGCCTTAAATGTGATGGAAGTAATAAATGAGGACAATACGTGTATGAAGGTTATATTGATAAGGCATGGAGCCACCATGGGGAATCAGGAAAAAAGATATATAGGAATAACAGATGAAGCTTTATGCGATACAGGTATAGAAAAGCTGTTAATAAATGTACATAAAGACATATATCCGGCTGCAGATAAGATATACGTAAGTCCAATGAAAAGATGCATCCAGACGGCACAGATAATATATCCGGGCAGAGAGGCTGTAGTTGTTGATGATTTAAAGGAATGTGATTTTGGCAGGTTTGAAGGGAAAAACTATATAGAGCTTTCAGGTGATTCTTATTATCAAAGATGGATAGACAGCAATGCTACACTTCCATTTCCCAAAGGAGAGGATGTTAAAGCTTTCAGGAAAAGATGTACAGAAGCATTTATAAGAATTGTAAAACATGCTAAAGATAATGAAAGTGTTGCTTTAGTCGTCCATGGTGGAACTATTATGTCAATATTATCGGAATTTTATGGTGGTAGTTATTATGACTATCATTGTGGCAACGCAGAAGGTTATATATGTGAAGTAACGCAGGATGCCAGGATAATAAGTGCAAAGAAGGTATTATAATATGTTTTTAACGATAGTAAAATGTCAGACAATAGCGATAGTGCTTGGGTACATACTCGACCTTATAATAGGAGACCCACACTGGCTGTATCATCCTGTACAGCTTATTGGCAGGCTGATAACGTTTTTTGAAAAGCTTTTATTAAAAAAAGACGACAAAGATGGAGAGAAGTACATAAAAGGGGCTGTTCTTGCAGTTCTTGTGCTACTTATCACAGGAGCTGTTGTGATATTGTTTCTTGTAGTGTTTTATAATATCAGCATAGCAGCAGGCTGCATAGCAGAAACTATAATGTGCTATCAGATTCTTGCTGTTAAGTCCTTAAGAGTGGAAAGCATGAAAGTATATACTGCATTAAAGCAGGAGGGAATAGAACAGGCAAGGATAGCTGTATCCATGATAGTAGGACGCGATACCATGCAGCTTGATAATCATGGTGTTATAAGGGCTGCGGTTGAAACAGTTGCAGAGAATACATCAGATGGTGTTGTGGCACCTTTGTTTTATATGCTTTTTTTTGGTGCACCGGGAGGCTTTATATATAAGGCTGTGAATACTATGGATTCCATGATTGGGTATAAGAATGACAAATATATGTATTTCGGAAGATTTGCAGCAAAGATGGATGATGTGTTTAATTATATACCGGCACGAATCGGAGGCTGTCTTATGGTTGTAGCGGCAGGTGCTGCACAGATATGTGAAAAGCTTAAAGGAACGGATAAGATACATTACAGCATTAAAAATGCATGGAAAATATATAAAAGGGATAAAAAAAAGCATAGCAGTCCTAATGCTGCACAGACAGAGGCAGCCTGTGCAGGTGCACTTATGGTAGCTTTATCAGGCGATAATTATTATTTTGGCAGACTTGTAAAGAAACCGCAGATAGGTGATGACATAAGAGAACTTGAAACAGAGGATATAAAACGAAGTAACCTTCTTCTTTATATTACAGCTTTTCTTATGGTTGTCATGGTGTCAGTGATAAGACTTGTACTGCTTTTACAGGCCGGTTTTTAAAAAGCACAGGCTCTTAGTGGAAAAGGAGAATTACTGTATATGGAAAAACAGATACACGGCGGCAATATATTTGATAAAGATATTCTGCTTGACTATTCTGTAAAGAAGCATGAGGATAACAAATATCTTATAAAGAATATAATGGAGGCGCAGTAATATATGGCAAAGAATCTTATGATTCAGGGAACTATGTCTAACGCAGGAAAGAGCATAGTGACAGCAGGAATATTAAGAGTGTTAAAACAGGATGGGTATAAGGCTGCACCTTTTAAATCGCAGAATATGGCCTTGAATTCTTATGTGACCAGGGATGGTTATGAGATGGGAAGGGCACAGGTCATGCAGGCAGAAGCTGCCATGATAGAACCTGATATATGTATGAATCCAATACTTTTAAAGCCGACAAGTGATGTCGGTTCACAGGTTATAGTAAATGGAACTCCGTTAAAAAATATGCCGGCAAAGGAATATTTCCAGTATAAAAAGAAGCTTATACCGGATATTATGCAGGCATATGACAAGCTTGATAAGGCATATGATGTTATAGTGTTAGAGGGAGCTGGAAGTCCGGCAGAGATTAATCTTAAAAAAGATGATATTGTAAATATGGGGATGGCTGAGCTTGTAGATGCACCAGTACTTTTAGTCGGGGATATTGACCGTGGAGGTGTGTTTGCACAGCTTGTTGGAACGATTATGCTTCTTGAGGAAAAGGAAAGAAAACGTGTCAGGGGATTAGTTATGAATAAGTTCCGTGGCGACAGGAGAATATTAGAGCCAGGCATACAACAGCTTTATGATATATGTCATATACCAGTTACAGGTGTTATTCCTTATACAAGGCTTGATATAGAAGATGAAGACAGTCTTTCTGAAAGAATAGATACATCACATAAGTCTGTCAGCACACTAAAGAAACAGCTGGATATAGTAGTTATAAGGCTGCCTCATATATCTAACTTTACAGATTTTAATGCGTTGGAGCGTATGGATATAGTTAATCTAAGGTACGTTGATAATGCAGCTATGATAGGAAGTCCGGACCTGATTATTATTCCTGGAAGCAAGAATACTATAGGAGACCTTAAGTGGATGAGATATAACCAGATAGAAGCACAGATTATAAGGTGTCTAAGACAGGATGTTTTAGTGCTTGGAATATGTGGAGGTTATCAGATGCTAGGGGATGTGATAGATGACAGCTGCAACGCAGAGACAGGTGAGACTATACCAGGAATGGGACTGCTTCCAGTTGTAACAACATTTTCCAGAAGCAAGCACAGGACAAGAGTGGAAGGGATAATATGTGATCAGTCAGGCATATGGAGTGGACTTACAGGAAAAGTATGTGGTGGTTATGAGATACATATGGGAGAGAGTGTTGTAAAAACAGACGTGGCATTTGCAAAAATAAGAAATACAGTGGATGGACTGGAATATATGGACGGATGTGTACGTGGCAATGTGGCAGGAACATATATGCATGGAATCTTTGATGTACAGGAATTCTGTGATAGTTTCATAGAAATGTTATGTAAAAGACGGGGAATATCACAAGACAGCGCTCATATAAGCTATGATATGTATAAACAGGCTGAGTATGATAAGCTTGCAGATGTTATAAGAGCCAATATGGATATGGATTATATATATCGTGTTATTGGTTTATAAAAGTATTAATAAATAAAAGTATTAATAAAAAAAGTAAACAAAAGTAAATAATTACAAAAAAGAACAAAAGTAAATAATTACTTGATTATTCAAATATAATTTAATAGAATGATGTAAGAGTCAAAAGTATAAATCGTGTTTGGCAATTATGATTATGATAGATTATAGGGATTATATATGAGAAAAAGATTATTAGTATGCATAAGTGCTATGCTATGTATAGTTACAGCTGCAGCGTGCAGTAAAGCGGATAAAAGCATTTCATCAGAACAGACAGTTAGTGTGAATGAAGCTGTTATATCAGATACAGAAAAAGAACAGCTGACTAAAGAGAATAATACAGAGGAAACAATCACTGAAGAGGATACTAATGAAGAAACAAGCATAGAAGCAGCTGACACTACTGACAACAATGCAGCTGTAAAGCCTGCATATTCTGACAAGGAAGGAGTCGAGCTTGATTCTTCATGGCAGTACGCTGGAAATGCAGTTATAACAACAGGAAATGCAGTATATTATAAAAGCAGTAGTGAACGTAAAGGCATAACAGTAGCAGTGAATGCAGGACATGGTACAGTAGGTGGCACAACAGTAAAAACATTCTGTCATCCGGATGGTTCACCTAAGACAACAGGAGGAACTACAGCAAGTGGTTCAACGATGGCTGTAGCAGTGTCATCTGGAATGACATTTAACGATGGTGTTGCTGAAAGCAGAGTAACACTCCGCATGGCAGAGATATTAAGAGACGGACTGCTGGATAACGGCTATGATGTACTTATGTTAAGGGATTCTGATGATGTACAGCTTGATAATGTGGCGAGGACAGTTATAGCTAATAATGCAGCTGATTGCCATATAGCACTTCACTGGGATGGAGATAACTTAAGCTATGATAAGGGGTGCTTTTATATAGCTGTTCCTGATGGCATAAAGGACATGGAACCAGTTGCCTCACACTGGCAGGAACATAATGCGTTAGGTGAAGCACTTATAGCAGGTCTTAGTAACAACGGTGCTAAGATAAACGGACAGGGAAGTATGAAGATAGATCTTACACAGACCTCGTACAGCACAATACCATCAGTTGATATAGAACTTGGAAATCAATGTTCAGATCATAACGACAGCAGGCTTGAGACTTTAAGAGATGGCCTTATAGATGGAATAAGACGTTACTTTGAATAAATTCATTGGAATAAATTTATTGTCTAAAACTTATTGTCTAAAATTATTATAAAAAAATGTTGAAAAATGTCTGAAATAGATATATATTAGTCTATGACAATTTCGATATGAAGTTTGCAGGAAAGTGACTGATGTCTACCGAAGGAGTAACACTCTCAGGTGCCAGTGTCAAGGACTGGTGCAACTGTAAATGGATCGACTCTCTGGAGATTCTGATATAATACAGAAGCCGAAGGTGCAACATATACATGCGTATATGAATCTCTCAGGCAAAAGGACAGAGAAGGCCATATGTTCTATATATTATACAAGTATATATAAGTATATATATTTATATATAAGTCAATATAATCTTAAGGTCATGTATTCCATTCAGGCTGAAAAGCTTGTCAGTTTTCCATAGAAAGTCATATAACCGGATATTTGTCATTTATATTTATGAAAATAAAGAAAGGTAGTTAGGACATATGTGGAATTTAGTTAATCAGGTTCTTACAACAATTGATAATTTTGTCTGGGGTGTACCTCTTATGGTTCTTATCATAGCAGGTGGTATACTGCTTACAGTACGTCTTGGTGTGCTTCAGATAAGAAAGCTTCCTCTTGCATTAAAGTGGATGATAAAGAATGAAGAGGAGGGCGAAGGTGAAATATCAAGCTTTGCAGCCCTGTGTACAGCTTTAAGTGCCACGATAGGTACAGGTAATATAGTTGGTGTTGCAACTGCTGTATGTGCAGGAGGTCCAGGAGCGTTATTCTGGATGATAGTGGCAGCATTTTTTGGAATGGCAACTAAGTATTCAGAAGGACTTTTAGCTGTTAAGTACCGTGTTGTTTCAGAAGATGGACATAGTCTGGGTGGACCATTTTACTATATAGAGCAGGGCATGGGAAAGAAGTGGAAATGGCTTGCTAAAATATTTGCATTTTTTGGTGTATGTGTAGGTCTTTTTGGTATAGGAACGTTCAGTCAGGTAAATGGTATATCAAGTGCTGTTAATGGCTTCTTTGATGCAGATAATTCGCATTGCGTGAATATCCCATTTTTAGGAGAATATTCATGGTCAGTTGTTATAGCTTCTCTTGTGCTTGCAGTATGTGTAGCTCTTGTTCTTATAGGTGGAGTTAAGAGAATAGCAAGTGTAAGTCAGGTTATTGTACCATTTATGGCTGTATTATATGTGTTGTTTGTTGGAGTTCTTGTTATAACTAACATAACAAAGGTTCCAACAGCATTTAAGATTATAGTGGAAGCAGCATTTTCACCAAGAGCTATAACAGGTGGTGTTGTAGGAAGCATGCTTGTAGCTATGCAGAAGGGTGTTGCAAGAGGTATCTTTTCTAACGAAGCAGGACTTGGTAGTGCACCTATAGCAGCGGCAGCAGCACAGACAAAAGAGCCAGTACGTCAGGGACTTGTAAGCATGACAGGTACATTCATAGATACAATAGTTATATGTACACTTACAGGACTTTCAATAGTTATAACAGGAGCATGGCAGGTAGATGGACTTCAGGGTGTCCAGGTTACTACATATGCATTCCAGAATGGACTGCCATTTCCTGCACAGGTTTCATCCTTTGTGCTTATGCTTTGTCTTGTATTCTTTGCATTTACTACTATTCTTGGATGGGATTACTACAGTGAAAGATGTCTTGAATATTTAAGTAACGGAAATATGAAGCATGTAAAGATATTCCGCTGGATATACATATTAGCAGTATTTATAGGACCATATATGACAGTAAGTGCTGTATGGACAATAGCGGATATATTCAATGGACTTATGGCACTCCCTAACATGATTGCACTGTTTGCACTTAGTGGAGTTGTAGTGGCAGAAACTAAGAAGTTCTTTGAGAAGCACAATGCTGGCATGTAATATCGTCATTTGTCTTATATCAGATGTGCGGGCTCATGTGGGGTTAGACTTTTGAAACTCACATCATATTATAAACAATATTATAAATAATAAAAAAAATAGATTGTAAATATAAAAAGATATATTTACAATCTATTTTTTATATGTAAGTGTGTTTATTTGTCTGCTGGTTTTGCAGGTATTTTCTTATCAGCGCCAAGTATGTGGCTGGCTAACCAGGTTACAAGGAAGTTTACAAGGTCAAGCAGATATTGCTGCTGGTTGTCGTCCATAGCTTCAAGCTCGTGTATATCAATATTAACAAGCTTATCAATGAAAGATGCATGAGCCTGCTGCTGGGCCTCAAGTCCCTGATAATTGATGCTCTTCATATATTCTTCTTCATCATGGAAGTGGAACTCAGTATAGTCCTTAAGCTGATCAAGTAAAGACATTATCTGGTCATAGTTGTACAGCATGAAAAACGGAATTCCCATAAAGTAAATTCTGAGATAAGTTATGGAATCTGCCATCATATCCTGTGGTGTATTCATGATTTTAAGCAGCCATGGTGTCAATACTGTACCGGTCAGTGATACGATCAGACTGATCACGACAGAGAACAGATATGCCGTATGTACCCCCACATGCAGACTCTTCCTGTCCTTTGCACCATAATATTGTGCGATAATAACTGCTGCCCCGTTCGCCAGCCCATTAAAGAATGTAACAACAATTGTTGATAAGACGGCTGCCGGTCCTCCGACACTGGCAAGTGCCGCTTTTCCCACGAAGCGTCCTACAATGATCGTATCCACAGTTGTATATAACTGCTGGATCAACGTTCCAAGCATGATTGGGAAAAAGAAGATCAACAGTTGTTTCCAGATAACGCCTTCCGTGATCGCATTTTTTTCAATCGTTTTTTTCCCCACTTTTTTGTCCCTCTCCTGCATTTTCCACATTTTTTGTTTTTTCCCTATGTAATTTCCCCTTTAGTGAACTACCCATTGTCTTAAGCCAATGGGCTTCCTGCTTCATCGACC
>OGZB01000612.1_pt1 | contig 22144 bp, 16 predicted proteins | sample 1576691 | NCBI WGS metagenome assembly OGZB01 (sample SAMEA3541479, study PRJEB24748) | human gut metagenome | biome: human gut; feature: human-associated habitat; material: faeces | place: China | collected 2012
CGCTACGGCTGCGGCGAGCGGATCGTGCAATGGCATGCCGGCTGCGAATAGTCGGGGGTCTGCGGCGAAATTGGCCGCGATGGAAAAATCGGCGATATCGGCAAGGAACGTCCGCACGTCGCCATCCTGCGATTGCGATGCGGCCTGACGCCACTGTACGGTCGCGTCGGACCCCAACAGGCACTGATGCGTCACGTCCAGTCCGACCATCGTCACATCCGCACCGGAATGGAACACGCGGTCGGCGGCCTCCGGATCCTGGATGATGTTCGTTTCGGCGGTCGCATCCCAACAGTTGCCTTCCTGCGTCAGCGTTCCCCCCATCATTACCAGCCGGAGCCGGCTAGTGATATCCGGTGCCGCGGCAAGCGCCGCATCGACGTCGGTCAGCGGGCCGGTCGCCACCACCGTGACGTCACTACCGTAGAAGCGAACCGCGTCGATGAGGAATCGAACGCCGTCCGGCAGAGCGACAGGGGAGTGGGAACGGTCCTCACAATCGTTGTCGCCGCCGGCATCGCAGGCGGTAAACGAAAGTGAAAACGAGTCGGCTGCGGGATTGGCGTGAGGGTCGTGCACGTCATATCCGCCAACGGAAATCAGCCCGCGCATCGCTCGAACATCCAATCCTGACGAATCGGACACATTGGGTGCCGGATTGAGCGTCTGGATGTTCGAATCGTCACAAACAGACGTATGCCGTCCGACGGCACAATCAGCGGACGGGCCGAATCCGCCCAATCCATCCGTGCCGTGGAACTGCGCGCAGCCGGCGTCGGGAATGAACGCGGCCGCCCAGGCGGGGCGCGTCGAGCCGCACATCACCGGAACGTCCCGGAACCCCAACCGTTCCAGTACATAAGCCGTGTTGCGTACGGCGGTGTCAGCCGAAACGTTGCCATAGGTGCCGATGACGCCTAGTATCTCGACGTCGTCAAACGAGACGAGATACGCCAAAGCCAGCGCATCGTCGATGCCGGTGTCGACATCGAGAATCATCTTGCGTTTGCCGGAGGGTGTGAGCGTCATCGGCCGGTCTTTCTCTTAGGGGAATCCGTTATTTCAATATTCGCTTTCTTAAGCAGGATTCGTTTCTTAAGAAAGCTGTTATTTCAAAATCCGCTACTTCAGGAATTCGTCGGTGGCGAGATCCTTCGACTGTGGAGCCTGGTGAATCACCTTGCCATGCGAATCGGTATACGTGTCGGCTTTGGCAAGGAAGTCGAAATATTCCTGCGTGCCCTTCAGATCGTTGGTACCGAAGGTGAACGAGCCGTCCTTGATTTTGGCCGGATCGCCCCAATATTGACCGTCCACAATGGTCTTCATGCTCTTCTTGACGAAAGCCGGCTTCAGATTCGCGTCCGGAGCCTCCTTGACGAGGATTCCGGCGGCATCGCCAGGATGCGCGTAGGCGTACTCGTAACCCTTCTTGGTGGCCTGCACGAACTTTCGCACCAGATTCGGATTGGACGAGATGGTCTTGGTGTTGGTGATGATGCCGATGGCGTCGGCGTTGCCCGGCACGCCGTAATCAGGTTCGCTGAAGCAGTTGAGCTTCGGGCCGTACATGTCGGCCTGCACGCCCTCCCACGTGGCGTAGAAGCCACCGAAATCGGCTTTGTCGCTGGACAGCGTCTGGAAGGTGGACGTGCCGACGGTCACCTTGTCGAACGTGCCCTTGCCGCCGTCGGTCTGAATCATGCGGCGGATCACCGCGTCGGATTCGTTGGAGCCGAACGTGGCGAAGGTCTTGCCGTCGAAATCCTTCGGGGACTCGATGTCCTTGTTCGACGTGAGCGAACACCAGATGGCGCTCGGCTTCTGCTGCACCTGCATGACCTGTTTGATTTTCGCGCCCTTAAGCGTGTAAATGCCCACGTTGGTGAGGTTGGACAGCGCGAAATCCGCCATGCCGTTGTTCACGGCCTGCTCCGCGCCGGCCTGCGCCACCGCCACGATGTCCACGTCAAGACCGGCCTGCTTGAAATAGCCTTTGTTCTTCGCCACATACACGCCGATATGGTTGGTGTCGGGCGCCCACGAAAGCATGAACGTCACCTTGGTGAGGCCGTTGCTGTCCGCCGCGGTTTTCGTGGAGTCGTTGCTTTGCCCGCATGCGGCCACGCCGACGAGCATGGCGATCGAGCCGAGGATTGCGATTGCTTTGCTGAAGATGGTCTTCTTCATACCTTGCGATTTCCCTTGAATCTTGCTTCTCTACCGTTTTCTAGGGATGACGCTGCGGGCGGGGTTCGGGCAGAAAACGATACGAAGGGCTAAGGCCCCCGCTCGTCCAATGCCCCCGACGTTCCTTATGATGCCTGCCGCCGCCCGGTTGACCGTTTGACGCCGAAGCTGTGGAACATTGCCGGTTTGCCACACATTGGCTAAACAGCGAGTCCCATTATACGGGTGTGCATGACGATGATGAGGGCCGCAATGGTGATTGTTGCGTTTTCACTGGTCCGCGTCCGGATCGGCGTCCGCGTCGGCTGGGCCGAGCAGCAGGCGTTCGCTGAGATTCACGAGGCACATGAGTATGCCGGTGATGACGATGATGACCAGCGTGGCCGAGAAGATCAGCGGCGTGCGGAACGAATTGTAAGCCGCCTGCAGCCAGATGCCGAGGCCCTTGCGCGCACCCAGATACTCGGCAGTGGTGGCGGTGGCGAAGATGTATGCGGCGGATACGCGGATGCCGCCGTAGATCTGCCGTGCGGCGACGCGAAGCTTCACATGCCACAGCGTCCACACGCGGGTCGCGCCGCACGTCAGTGCCACATCCGAATAGAACTGCGGCACCGCCTCCAGTCCACGGATCGTCTGCACGGCGATCGGAAACAAGCCGAACACGGCCACAATCACGATTTTGCCGGAAATCTCGAAACCGAACCAGATCAGAAACAGTGGCGCGATCGAAATCAACGGCATCGTCTGCGCGGCCGACAGCAGCGGGAACAACGCGGCATCGGCAATACGGGAGCAGTACAGCAGAATGCCGATCAGAATGCCGCATGTCACGGCGAACAGGAAGCCGACGCTGCCTTCCAACAGCGTGACTTCGGTCGCGGGCCACAGGGTCGGCCATGTTTCGACGGTCGCCTGCGCGATTTCGCTGGGGGCGGCGATCATCGTGGATGGCACGTGCCCCAATCGCACCCATGCCTCCCATACGACAAGCAGTGTGATGACGGCGATCAGCGTTGGAATACGACGCTTCGCCATACCGAGTAGTTTGTGTTGAACGTGCGATTCCGCCATCGTTCACCTTGCTTTCTGCGTCAAAGTGGACGCGCACGTGACCGACTGCGGGAAATCAGTAAGGTGAGGAGCCTGCCCGCCAATCGGCCAGAAAAGATTGTTACCGGCTCGCCAGTATAGACGGTGGGGCGGAACGTAGGCAAACCCGCACAGCAAGTACGGCAGTAACGAGAGATAACGTGCGTTGGATACCATCCCAGATATCACTTTAGATATAGAGAGACAGATATAGAAAGGCCTCCGCACCCTTCCGATGCGGAGGCCTTCCCATATACCCCTTGCTACTGCCTTATGGTCGTTTGCCTGTCAACCATGACAGACGTCTATCATTCCAGTCCGATGGACTTCATGTGGTGAAGCACCAGGGATTTGACCTTGAGCGTGCCGGATTCGGCCACGAGCTTGATGGCGCGCGGACCTTCGGACGCGTAGCTGTACGAGCTGAGCACCTGACGGCCGTCGTTGACGTACACCTCCACGCAGCCACGGTCCACGTACACGCGCAGCTTGAGTTCGCCGGCGGCAAGTTCGGCTTCGGACAGCGGTGCCGTACGGTAGCCGCGATCGCCCTGAGCGTTGGCCTGACGGTCGACCACCACGCGGCCGATCTGATCGTCATACGCAACGGACGTGTAGGCGCCATCCTCGGTGGCGTGGACACGCAGGCCGGCACGCTCGGCGGTGGAGTTGGCCAGGTCGATGGTCATTTCGATTTCCACGGCTTCGGCATCGTCCACAATGGTCTTCTCGCCGCTGACGTCCAGATCGATCGCACCGAAATCGACGGTATCCTCGCGCAGGCCTTCCATTTCGGCCACCGGTGCGGTGTGCAGGTCGCCGTCGGCGCCCAGCGTGATCTCACGCGGCAGGGTGAGGTTGCCGCACCAGCCGTCGTCCTGCATCGGAATCGGCTCGACGAACGGGCTCATCCAACCGTAGACGATCTGACGCTTGCCGTCGTTGAACGACTGCGGCGCGTAGTAATTGTGGCCGCAATCCCACAGACGGAACTCGGTTTCCGGCTTGAACTGCTCACCTGGAGTCCAAGTGCCGATCATGTAGCCGGCGTTGCTGACGTTGCGGTTCATGAAGCCGCTGGCCTTGGCACCCATGGCGGAGAAGCCGATGACCCACTTCTCGTTGCCTTCGACGTCCTTGATCGGGAAGAAGTCCGGGCATTCGAGCATAAACACGTCCGGATCCGGGTGTTCGAACAGCACCTGCTCATAGGTCCACTTGACCATGTCGTCGGAGGAGAACAGCCACATCTGGCCGCGCTTCTCGGCAGAGGAGACACCGAAGGTCATGTACCACTTGTCGCCGGTCTTCCAGACCTTCGGGTCGCGGTAGTGGTGGTTCACCTTGTCGGTCGGGCAATCAATGACCATACCGCGCTTAGTGGCGCTGGTCAGCTCATCGTTGTCTGGTTCGGCGAGCATCTGTACCTGCCAGTCGCCGCCGGTGTTGTCCTTGCCGTTGGCCCAACGGTGGCCGGTGTAGTAGAACTTGAGCTTGCCATCGTCGCCGATCACTGCGGAGCCAGAGAAGACGCCGTCCTTTTCTTCTTCCAGAGACGGGGCGAACATAATCGGCTCACGCTTCCAATTGACCATATCGGCGGAGGAGACGTGACCCCAATGCATCGGACCCCACTGGGTGCCATACGGGTGCAGCTGGTAGAAGACGTGCCAACGGCCCTTGTAGAAGCACAGGCCGTTCGGATCGTTGATCCAACCGCCATTGGATGCGATGTGGAACTTCGGATACCAGCGGTTGTTACGCTTGGCTGCGAAGGCCGCGACACCGGCCTCTGCCTTGGTGAGTTCCTCGCTGTGGTTCTTGATTTCGTGAAGGACAGGTGCGTCCGGAGTAAAGCCAGTCATCGTTGAATGCCTTTCTGAATCTGGGTTATGAATTGTTGGATAAAAAGCTTTTTGAAGATGGTGCCCAAAGCGGAAAAAGGGGAACGCTTCGGACACCACGATTGTTGTTATGATGCGTACGGTACCGATGATGATCGCGGGAGAAGGGATGTAGGTTGCGACCACCATCGACGCCGTACGCCGACTTAGTACGGGCTGAGACTCAGGCCTTCACTTCCGCATCAGCGGCCTTCATGGCCTTGAGCTGCTTGTCAGTGTAGAACGGATCGCCGCCGACTTCCTGATCATCCTTCTTGATGACGAAGAAGCCGTAGACCAGAGCCGCAAACACGATGGCAGATATGGTGAAGAAGGTCGGACGGTCGCCCATGGCATCATGCAGAGCACCCATCGGGGTGGAGAAAATCACCTGGCCGACCTGGGAAGCGATCTGGAAACCAACCATGTACAGGGTGGCAGACAGCTTCGTGTCGAAGTGCAGGGTGAAGTAACGGAACGCCGGCAGGCAGAACAGCGGTACCTCGATGGAGTGGAACAGCTTGACGATGGAGACGGAGACCGGGTCATGGAACACGCCGCACAGACCGATACGGGCGAACATCACGGTGGCGCCGAGCAGCAGGGAGTTACGCACGCCGATCTTCTTCATGATGATCGGGACGACGCCCATCATAGCGGACTCAAGGAACACCTGGAAGGAGTTCAGGGTGCCGTAGGTGGCGTTGCCGATTTCGGTGGTCGAGAAAAGGGAGGCGTAGTAGTTCGGGAACATCTGCTGATCGAACACGGTGTAGAAGGTGTTGGTGAACAGCATGAAGACGATGAGCACCCACAGGGTCGGCATCTTCAGGACGGAGACCATTTCCTTGAAGGACGGGTTGGTCGGAGCCGCGTTCGGATCAGCTTCCTTCTTGAGTTCTTCCTTCTGCTCAGCCGGAACCCAGAAAGCATAGATGCACAGCATGCCGAGGCCGCAGATGGAACCAACCCAGAAGTTCAGCAGCGGGTTGATGTTGAACAGGAAGCCTGCGCACAGTGCCACGACAGCGTAGCCGAAGGAGCCCCAAGCGCGGGACTGACCGTATTCGAAGCCGAACTTACGGGAGTAACGTTCGGTGATGGCTTCGAACAGGGAGCAGCCGGCCATGAAGCCTGCGGACAGCACGATGGAGCCGAGAAGCACGCCGATGAATCGGGTGGTGCCGCCGGCGGTCAGCATCGGCTGGTACACGAACTGCACGAACGGGCCAACGCATGCAGCGACCGCAGAGATGAAGATCACGAGCTTACGCTTAATGCCCAGCTGGTCCTGAATGGTGCCGTAAACGAACATGATGACCAGGGTGGCCAAGGAGTTGATGGAGTAGATCTGGCCCTGTTCCGCGGAGCTCATGCCCAGACCGTGGGTCGGGTCAGTGAGCCAGCGGGAGAAGAAGGACCACCAGATGCCCCAGGAACAGAAGAACATGAAAATGCCGAAGGAGCTCTGCAGATAGGAAGGATTCTTCCATACAGAACGTGTTTTACTTGCCACTTTGATTCTCTTTTTCTCTTCGCGCTGCCGCTGCCGCGCGGCAGCGATCGCTTCCGATGTTGTTTTGGCTTGCGCCTGCTCTGATTTCAGCTGCCGTGCCGAAAAGCGAACATGGCTTCAAGATAGCATATGGCAACTGCTTCGTCAATCGTTTGACGTCAATCGTTTGACGTCAAACGTTTGTAAGGATTTGCGGATAGTTGAAATTAAGCCTGAATCAACTGCTGGCGGACTGTTGGCACGATTGCTTTATTCGGCGTGTCGTGAACAAACGCACAATTTTCATGTATAGAAAATGGCTGTGCGAACAATCGTAAGCATTTGAATCGTTGCAAAAACAGAAAAATCAGGATATGACGGAATCTTTTTCCAACAATGCGCAGTGGATCTTCGCCGGAATCGGCGCATCAAGCGGCGGCAGGGAAGCTCTGGCGGATGGACATGAACTGGTATCCACATCCTTGCCTTCAATCATGGAAATCAGCCTGCAGGCTGACCAATAGCCCATTTCGTAATGTGGTAGTTCGACGGTGGTCAGCTGCGGTTCAAGTGTCTCTGCGAACACGCGGTGGTTGTCCACGCCGACCACGGAAATATCCTTGCCTACCGTAAGCCCTCTTCTTGCCGCGCATTCGTACACATACCAGGCGCGCGCATCATTGAAGCAGAAGAAGCCGTCCGGATGCTCGTCGTCGAACAACTTGTTCACGGCGCGTAAAGCTGGACCGTTGTTCATTACGTTGCATACCAGCGATGGGTTGAACGCACGTCCGGCCTCCTGCAACGCGGTGCGGTAGCCGGCAAGACGACCGTCCTGCGCGATCATGTTTTCCGCGCAACCCACGTATGCGATGCGTTTGCATCCGGCCTGGATCAGCCGATTCGTGGCGTCGTAGCCGATCATGAACTCGTCCGGCTCGATGCTGGGCACTTTGTTCTCGTGGTCGGTGGCGTCCACCATCACCACGGGGTATTCGCTCAACGATTCAGGCACATGCGCGATGCGGTTCGACATCTTCGAATAGAAGAACCCGTCCACGCCGTATCGTTTCAACGTGGCGATCTCGTTCTCCTCGCTCGCCTTGCCGTCGGTGCTGACGGTGAACAGCATGTAGCCGTAGGTGCTGGCCGCGTCCTGCGCGCCCAGAATGATGCCGCCTGCGTATGGCGTGGTGGCGACTTCCTCGCTGATGAAGCCGAGAATACGGGTTTTGTTGGTGCGCAGGCTTCGCGCCAACGGATTGATCTTGTACCCGAGTTCGGTCGCCTTGTTCCTTACAAGCGCGGCGAGCGCGGGGTTCACCCTGCCTTCGTCGCGTCCGTTGAGCACCAGAGACACCGTGGAAATGGACACTCCAGTTTTTTCGGCGATTTCCTTCATCGTGGTCATAATCGCAACACTATACCCAAATGAACACGAAAAGCGCGCCTTTTCCGAGAAAAAGCGTGCTTTTTCACATGGAACGGTGTCGTTTCACCCCTATGAAAGGGTGTTACTTGGACAGAATCTCGTCCACCAGCTCCTGCTTGGCGTGGATCTGTCCTTCGAAACCGGGGCGGATGTCGAGACGGATCACCACGTCGGTGCGGTATCCCTGGCCGGCGAGCTTCATGGTGGCGTCGCGGATCACCTTGAGCACATCGTCGATGTCTCCTTCGATGTTGGTGAACATGGCGTTCGTCTCGTTCGGCAGGCCGGATTCGCGGATCACATCCACGGCCTGCGCCACGTACGTGGATTTCTCCGGGCTGGCGCCGGCGGGGGAGATGGCTACTGCGGCAAGCGTGTTGATATACGGTTTGCCGGTTTCCGGATTGACGGGCACTTCCTGCTTTTCTGCGTTGCGATCGAGCGTCATGATTACCTTTCTCAGCGTTGTCTCGTGTGTTTTCGTGCGATTACTTGTTGTACTGTTCCAACGGTTGCCGTGGTTCGCGTGGTTTGCGTGGCTTGGCTCAACGCCACTTCCACGCGTGGTCCATCGGACCGGAACCATGTCCAAGATCGAGCTGCGCTTCCAAAGCGCCGGTCAGGTACAGCTTGGCATGGTCGACGGCCGTCGGCAGCGCCTCGCCAAGAGCCAAATGGCTGGCGATGGCGGAAGACAGCGTGCAGCCGGTGCCGTGCGTGTTCGGGTTGTTGATGCGACGGGAACGGAACCAGGTGATCTTGCCATCCGGTTCGACAAGCACGTCACTCGCGTCATGCGTGCCGTGGCCGCCCTTGACGAGCACCGCGCAGCCGAAATGGCCGGCGAGCAGATGACCTGCGGTCACCATGTCGTTCTCGGTGGAGATGGATTCGCCGTTCTCATAGTCGATTGCGCCCGCACCCTGCTCTACGGCCAAGTCGCACAGTACCTGGGTCTCCGGCATGTTCGGCGTGATCACAGTGGCCAGCGGGAACAGTTTGGACGTCAGCGCCGCGATGGCATCATCCTCGATGAGCTTCGCGCCGGACGTGGCCACCATCACCGGGTCGAGCACCACGTTCTTCGCGTTGTGCGCGGTCAGACGGTCGGCGATCACGGTGATGAGCTCGGCGCTGGACACCATGCCGATCTTCACCGCCACCGGCGGAATGTCTTCGAACACCGCGTCGATCTGCGCCGCAAGCATTTCCGGGGGAGTGTTGGTGACCATCGTCACGCCGGTGGTGTTCTGCGCGGTCAGCGCCGCGATCGCGGTCATGCCGAACACGCCGTTGGCGAGCATGGTCTTCAAATCCGCCTGAATGCCGGCACCGCCGGACGAATCCGATCCTGCGATGCTCAATACCGGTGGCAATGTGCTGGTCATAATGTTCCCTTCCTGACTCCTTCAATAGCGTTCGTTATGCAAACTGGCGGATTCGTATGAGACTCACCTCACAAATCCGCCAGTCTACGCCGTGTGTTCGTCAAAGTGCGTCACGAACACACGTGCATATTCATATGCTCGCTCTCACTGGTACAGTGTAGAGCCGCCTTCGCGGAATTTCTCGCTCATCGCCTGCATTCCGGCCGCGATCGTCTGCGCGTCGGCGACGAGCTTCTCCTGCGCTTCGGCATTACCGAACTTTTTGCGGATGTTCTGCGAAATCGCCATGGAGCAGAACTTCGGACCGCACATCGAACAGAAATGCGCCATCTTCGCCGGCTCAGCGGGCAGCGTGTCGTCATGGAACGCGATAGCGGTGTCCGGATCGTAACTCAGGTTGAACTGGTCGAGCCAACGGAATTCGAAACGAGCCTTGCTCATCGCATTGTCGCGGTCTATCGCATGTGGATGGTGCTTGGCGATATCCGCCGCATGGCAGGCGATCTTGTATGCGATCACGCCTTGCTTGACGTCGTCCTTGTTCGGCAACCCAAGATGTTCCTTCGGCGTCACGTAGCACAGCATGGCGGTACCATAGCGGGCGATTTCCACGCCGCCGATCGCCGACGTGATGTGGTCGTAGCCGGGAGCGGTGTCAGTGGTAAGCGGTCCAAGCGTGTAGAACGGCGCGTCCTTGCAGATCGCCCTCTCCATTTCGATGTTCATGCGCACGGTGTCGAACGGAATGTGACCCGGCCCCTCGATCATCACCTGCACGTCATGCTTCCATGCGCGCTGCGTGAGCTCGCCAAGCGTCATAAGTTCCGCGAACTGCGCCGCGTCGTTGGCATCGGCCAGCGAGCCCGGACGTAGACCGTCGCCAAGCGAGAACGCCACATCGTACTTGGCGAAGATCTCACACAATTCATCGAAATGCGTGTACAGGAAGCTTTCCTGATGATGCTGCAAACACCATTCGGCCATAATGGAACCGCCACGGGAAACGATGCCCGTCATGCGGTTGGCGGTCAGTGGCACGAAACGCAGCAGCACGCCCGCATGGATGGTCATGTAGTCCACGCCCTGCTCGCACTGCTCGATCACGGTGTCGCGGAACAGTTCCCAGCTCAGCTTGGAAGCATCATCCTCCACCTTTTCGAGCGCCTGATACATCGGCACGGTGCCAATCGGAACGGGGGAGTTGCGCAGGATCCACTCGCGGGTGGTGTGGATGTCGTTGCCGGTGGACAGGTCCATCACGGTGTCGGCGCCCCACTTGGTGGCCCACGTGAGCTTCTCCACCTCCTCGTCAATAGACGAAGTGACGGCGGAATTGCCCATGTTGGCGTTGAGCTTGGTGAGGAACTTGGAACCGATGATCATCGGCTCGGCTTCGGGATGGTTGATGTTGCATGGCATGACCGCGCGGCCCGCGGCGAGTTCGGAGCGTACGAGCTCCACGTCGCAATGCTCGCGTTCGGCCACATAACGCATTTCCGGGGTGATGATGTTGTGGCGTGCATACCACATTTGCGTGACTGGATGATCCTTGGCACGCATCGGCTTGTGCTGGCGGCCGCGCCATTCCTTGGAAGCCTTGCCACGCTTGATGGCGCGCTTGCCATCGTCTTCGAGGTTGCGGCGGCGGCCGTCATATTCCTCGACGTCTCCACGGTCGAGAATCCAGTCGAGGCGCAGCGGAGCAAGACCTTCCTTCGGATCGCACTTCGGACCTTCGGTGTTGTAGTCCTTGAACGGCGCGTTCGGGCCGACGCCGGGGGTGTCGGACAGCTTGATCTCGGTGTACGGCACTTCCAGATCGTACGAACCATGCTCGTTCTCGAAATGCACCGGCGTGGTCTTACGGATATGCGCTTTGTCGCGCTGCTTGGAATCGCGCGCCGCGATGTCGACACGCTGTTGCTTGGCCAGCTTGGAAGCGGCCTTCGCCTCCTTGGCGTTGGTGAACTTCCTCTCACCTGTCTCGGCAGGCTTCTCGGTCTCTTCCACGGCGGCTTTCACACGCGGCGCGTAACCATGCTTCTTATCGCCACGTACCGCCTTCCAACGCGACACCATTTCACGGGTGGCGGCTTCCGGATCATCCGCGCCTGCGATCGCGGACACCACGAACCAGCCTGCCGCCTTCGAACGCGCCAGCATCTCCATATCGTCGGCATGCACGCCGCCGCCGACCACGACCGGAAATTCGCTTGCCGTGCAAATCGTGTTGATCTGCTCCTCATCAAGCGTGTGTCCGGAACCGTCGTTGCCACCCACGGAAGCTTCCGGCTTGGTGGTGGAGACATGCAGCGGACCGGCTCCGATATAGTCGATGCAACCGTTTGGCAGCTCGTTGATGAGTTTGACGAGGCTTTCGGTTTCGGCGGACAGGCCTACGATGGCGTCCCCGCCGAGCAGTGCACGGGCTTCGCGCGGCTCCATATCGGTCTGGCCGATATGCACGCCGTCTACTTTGATGCCTTTGTTGCGTGCCTGCCACACCACATCCACACGATCGTCGATGACGAATGCCACGGTGTCTGATTTGCCGTCATCCTCGATGATCTGCGCGATATCGCGTGCCATCTCGGTGATGTCCTTCGCGTCCGCGTCCTTGGCGCGCAGCTGGATGAACGTGGCTCCGCCACGCAGTGCGTCATCGACTACGTCGGTGATCGGACGGCCTTTGCAATCCTGCGGGCCGACCACGAAGTACGCGCTCATGTCGAAACAGTCTCGCATGGAGGCGTATGGATAATTGCTCATTGTGTTCCCCTTTGTTTTTGGTAAGTGCTCCGGAAGCTTGATGATGCTGTATATATTTCGTATATACGAATGATGGATATGCGAGCTATACCGAGATGTTGTCGGATACGCGATATCAGGCGGTTTCCATGATTTCGGACGAAGCCACCTGATCCGCGGTGACGTTCCACAACGCGTCGAGTAGCGCCACTTGGAATGAGCCGGGCCCCTGTGATGTGGACTCGGCGATTTCGGACGCGCGGTTGTACAGCAGCGATGCCGCAACGGCTGCGACGAGCGGCCCGGCCACGGCAAGATACGTCGCGGTCACGCCGCCGAGCGAACAGCCGGCGCCGGTGATCTTCGTCATCATCGCACTGCCGCCGGGCAGACGGAAAGTACGATCGCCATCGGTCACCAGATCGACGGCGCCGGACACCGCGACCGCGCCTGCTCCAACGGGGGAGCGCTTCGCCAGATGGCGGGCGAGACGCTTGGCCGCGTCGACCGCGGCATCGACCTCATCGACGGCTTCCACGCCGGCGGGACGGGTCACGGGCTCGGTGCTGTCGGCGTCGGCGAGTCCCCACATCGCGTCGAGCGCGATGATCTCGCTGGCGTTGCCGCGCACGATGGTCGGCGGAACGTCACGGAACGATTCGAGAATGGCGGTGCGCGTCTCGCCGATGCCGGCCGCGACCGGATCGAGTACCCAGGTTTTGCCGTTCTCATGCAGCTTGCGCGCGATCTCAGGCAACGCATCCTTGAAGAACGGCAGCAACGTACCCACATTGATGTAATTGGATCCCGCGATTTCTGCAGTGGCGATCACGTCGTCCGGCAGATAGCTCATGGCCGCGGTGCCGCCTGCGGCGAGCTGCGCGTTGGCCACCAGATTGATGGTTACGAAATTGGTGAACGACTGCGCCAGCGGCGTCTGCCCGCGCACGTCCGTGACGGCCTGCTTGATTTTCGCGCGAATCGGATCGATTGCGGAAACGGCCTCTTCGCTGTCGTTGCGTTCGGCGTCGTTGAATGAGTCACTGCTCATGTCTGCTCCCTACGTTGGTTCTAACCAACAGGTTCAAAGGGTCAGGCCTTGGCCTATCTCAGCTTGCCGGTTTCCGCCGCCAAGCACCCCTGCATGTTCAAAACGATATTTAATGTATTCGTCCCTATTGACAGCGTGTTTTCCTATCATCCGCAATTGCCGTCGTGGATGGAGGTGGCGATCTGGTCGCTTTGCGCGTCCATCGCGTATTCGGCGACTCCCTGTTGTTCCGTGGCGATGCGTCCGCGATCGGCTCCGAAATACAGCGCGGAATAGGAGTTCGTCACCGCTTCCGTACGGTTGCCGGCGATCGCCGGCTGCGTGGTGCCGCAGGAGATCATGATCGAACGGTGCGAAAGTTCGTGCTTGACCATGTCCACCAGCCAGGGGCTTCGCGCGGTCTGCGTCCAATCCGGGTGTGTGGTGAGGATATGCATGATATCCCGCTGCGAGCGGTCGGGCATCTGGCAGTAATACGCAGCCACGAATCCATTCGGATTCTCGCCCGACTGGCCGCCGCAGTTGAATTCCATGGTCTGTTCGATCTGCACGCCCATCGTCGATGCCACGTTCGTGGCGAGCGTGTACCATCCGGCCGGATCGAGATCGCCGTTGCGCTCGGGCACGGCGATCGCAGCCGCCGAGGCTTCCTCGCTGTGCAGATTGCTGACCGCGGACGAGACCTGCTGCTTCACGTCCGAGCGCAGCTTGTGCAATGATCGCAGGTCGGTGAGCATCTCCCGCATCGATGCGTACTCGCGCTGTTTGCCGTATCGGTCGATGAGCTCGTTCACCTGCGTCGGATCATCCACTTGCAGCAGCCATTGCGCCGCATGCTGGCTGAAATCATCCGACATGGCCGCGTCGACCGCGCTGAGCAGTTCTTTGGTCTGTTTGTCGAGATTATGCGCCGCCACGCGCATGTTATCGATGATGGTGCGCTGTTGGTTGCGGTACAACAGCCCGATGATGCGTTCCTGCGGATTGTCCGACAACAGGTACTTGATCTGCTTGGCGTCGGCAAGCCGGTCGTAATCGTCAATATATCGTTGCACGGTTTCGATGTGCGTGGCGAATTGGTTCGGATCATCCATGCTCTGCGCGAACGTGATGCTGTCCTGCGCGGTCTGCCGGATACTTTGCATCGTTTCGATCTGCGGCTTGACGTTACTGACCGCGTCGCTGGTGGTGGTGCGGAGGAAATTGGCGACGCTGGCGATGACCGCAAGCACGACAAGCACGCCCACGATGCGCAAGACATTTCGCCGGCCGCGCGAATTCGGGTTGTGGTACAGCATATCTCCAGCCTACCTTGTGTAATGCATCGTCTGCCGCCGTTCCGATCGCTTGCCGCATGGTCTCCCGTGCGCATGCGGGACGGCGGCTGGGCTGTCAGCATGTGACGGTAGGCTGTGCGGTTGTAAAGACCCCAAACCGTTCATACCAGAAGGTGCATTGTGGCTGTATCCAAACTCGATGAAGTCGTATCCCTCGCCAAGCGTCGTGGCTTTGTGTTCCCCGCCGGTGAAATCTATGGCGGAACCCGCTCCGCATGGGATTACGGTCCGCTCGGCGTGGCGCTGAAGGACAATATCAAGCGCGAATGGTGGCGCTCCATGGTCGTCACCCGTGGCGACGTGGTGGGCGTCGACACCTCCATCATCCTGCCGACTCCGGTGTGGGTCGCGTCCGGCCACGTGGCCGTCTTCAACGATCCGCTGGTGGAGTGTCTGAACTGCCACAAGCGCCAGCGCTCCGACAAGCTGGAGGAATCGTACGCCGAGAAGCATGGCGACAAGCTGCCGGAGAACGGTATGGCCGACATCGTGTGCCCGGATTGCGGAACCCGCGGCAAGTGGACCGAACCGCGCGACTTCAACATGATGCTGCGCACCCACCTCGGCCCGGTCGAGGACGAGAACTCCCTGCACTATCTGCGTCCGGAAACCGCGCAGGGCATCTTCGTGGACTTCAAGAACGTGATGACCTCCTCCCGCAAGAAGCCGCCGTTCGGCATCGCCAACATGGGCAAGTCCTTCCGTAACGAGATCACGCCAGGCAACTTCATCTTCCGTACCCGCGAATTCGAGCAGATGGAGATGGAGTTCTTCGTCAAGCCCGGCGAGGACGAAGCCTGGCACCAGTATTGGATCGACGCACGCACCCAGTGGTACCTCGACCTCGGCGTCAAGCCGGAGAACCTGCGCCACTACGAGCACCCGAAGGAGAAGCTCGCCCACTATTCGAAGCGCACCGTCGACATCGAATACAAGTTCGGTTTCCAAGGCTCCGATTGGGGAGAGCTCGAAGGCATCGCCAACCGCACGGACTTCGATCTGTCCGCGCATGCCGAGCATTCCGGCGAGGACCTGAGCTACTTCAACCAGGCCACCGGCGAGAAGTACGTGCCGTACGTCATCGAGCCGGCCGCCGGCCTGACCCGCTCCCTCATGTGCTTCCTGGTCGACGCCTACGACGTTGACGAGGCTCCGAACACCAAGGGCGGCGTGGACAAGCGCACCGTGCTGCACCTCGATCCGCGTCTGGCTCCGGTCAAGGCCGCCGTGCTGCCGCTGAGCAAGAAGCCCGATCTGCAGAACGTGGCGCAGAAGCTCGCCGCCGACCTGCGCCAGCACGAGTGGATGATCGACTACGACGAAGCCGGAGCCATCGGCCGTCGCTACCGCCGTGAGGACGAGATCGGCACTCCGCTGTGCGTCACCGTCGACTTCGACACCCTTGACGACCAGGCCGTCACCATCCGCGAGCGTGACACCATGAAGCAGGAGCGCGTCAGCCTCGACAAGGTGGCCGACTACATCGCCGAGCGCATCGGCGAGAAGCGCGTCAGCGTGCCGCAGATGCCGGTCGAAATGGGCGGCGAGGCTTGGCCTGAGTCCGTCAAGATCGCCGAAGCCGGTGGCCTGTACTGATCGCCACGAATCGGTCATATTGAACGGAACAAGTCTGACCTATGCCAGATAGCATTGTGAATGCCTACGAGGAATCCGACGTGCTCGACCCGCGTACCGACGCGGAACGGCCGTCGGTTCCTCCCGTTATAAAGCCCGTTGATCTGGGTCCGGTGCACGTCGAAACGCCGGTGGTGCTTTCGCCTATGGCGGGCGTCACCAACTGGCCGTTCCGCGTGATCTGCGAAAGCTACGGTCCCGACGGTCTGTACGTGGCGGAAATGATTACCGCGCGCGCATTGGTGGCCCGCAATCCGAAAGCCCTGCGCCTATGCCGTTTCGCACCCAGCGAGAAGATTCGCTCGCTGCAGCTGTACGGCGTCAATCCCTCGATTGTGGAGCAGGCCGCGAAAATCGTCATCGACGAGAACATGGCCGACCATGTCGACCTCAACTTCGGCTGCCCGGTGCCCAAGGTGACGCGTCGTGGCGGCGGTTCCGCGCTGCCATGGAAGACGGACCTGTTCCGTGAGATCATCCAACGTGTGGTCAAGGTGTGCGACGCGGCCAACGTACCAGTCACGGCCAAAATCCGCGTCGGCATCGACCATGAACACGAGACGTTCCTCGAAGCCGGGCACATCGCGCAGGAGGAAGGCTGCAAGGCCGTCACCCTGCACGCGCGCACCACCGCCGAATATTACGGTGGGCATTCCGATTGGTCCCGCATCGGCGAGCTGGTTTCCGAGCTTGATATTCCCGTCTTCGGCAACGGGGATATTTGGGGTGCCAACGACGCGTTGGCGATGGTCGCCGAAACCGGTTGCGCGGGTGTTGCGATCGGCCGCGGCTGCCAAGGCCGTCCATGGTTGTTCGCCGACATCAAGAACGCGTTCGCCGGCAGTGACGAGCGCGTCGACCCCACGCTGGGCGACGTGTGCCGCGTGATCGAACGGCATGCCGAACTGCTGACCGAATTCTATGATGGCGACGAGCGGATGGCCGTGCATGACCTGCGCAAGCACGTCGCGTGGTATCTGAAGGGCTTCCCCGTGGGCGGTTCCACACGCCGTGCGTTCATGGAATGTGAAAATCTTGAGGATGTCCGGCGCGAGATAGGCAGACTCGACCCGAACATTCGGTTCCCAGAACGCATCGCCGACAAGCCAAGGGGGCGCGTGCGCTTCGCCAAAAAGGTGCATCTGCCTTACGGATGGTTGGAATCCCGGGAAACCACGCACGAGGAGCGTGAGGCGCTGTTCGGGGATGACCCGATGGATGCCAGCTACTAAAGCCCGTCACGCATGTTCGAAGAGCCGTGTACAAATGACTGAAGGGGTCAACGCAGGCAGAATGAACATGCTGACAGCAAAAAAGTGAAAAAACGGTGGTACACGCCTGGAAAAGTGCGCGTATCATCGGCGCGATTGCGATAGAGTTGTTCATATACGTGAGTGAACAGGAGACAATGGTGAGCGAGATTGCCCAGACTGACAATTTCAACGACAAGACCAACATCAAGGTCGTCGGTGTCGGTGGAGCCGGAGGCAACGCTGTCAATCGCATGATTGCGGAGGGTCTTCAAAGCGTCGAATTTATTGCGATCAACACTGATGCAAAGGATCTGCTGCGATCCGACGCCGATGTCAAGATCTCGCTGAACGATGCCTCCAGCCGTGGTCTGGGCGCTGGCGCCGACCCGGAAAAGGGTGCCAAGGCGGCGCAGGATCACCAGTCCGACATCGAAGAGGCGCTTAAGGGCTCCGACATGGTGTTCGTCACCTGCGGTGAGGGCGGTGGCACCGGAACCGGCGCCAGCCCGATCGTGGCACGTGCGGCCCACCAGCAGGGCGCGCTGACCATCGCCGTGGTGACCCGTCCGTTCAGCTTCGAAGGTCCGCAGCGTTCCGCTTCCGCCGCGCTCGGCATCGAGAACCTGCGCAAGGAAGTCGACGCGCTGATCGTCATTCCGAACGACCGACTGCTGGAACTGTCCGACCGCACCATTGGCATCGTCGACGCGTTCAAGACCGCCGACACCGCACTGCTGGCCGGCGTGCAGGGCATCACCGACCTGATTACCTCGAATTCGTACATCCACGTTGATTTCAACGATGTCAACGCGATTCTGCGTGGTGCCGGCACCGCGCTGTTCGGCATCGGTTCCGCTCGGGGAGAGGACCGCGCCACGCAGGCCGCGGAAATCGCCATCAGCTCGCCGCTGCTGGAGGAAAGCATCGAGGGTGCGCATGGCGCACTGATCAACATCGCCGGTCCGACCGACCTGAAGCTGCAGGAAGCCGCAGCCGCGGTCGCGCTGGTGCAGAAGGCCATCCATCCGGAAGCGCAGATCATCTGGGGCCTGTCCCTGGACGACGCCTACGGCGACGAGGTGCGTGTCACCGTCATCGCGGCAGGTTTCGATGCCAATTCTAAGAAGCCCGACCAGCCGGCCGAAGAAAAGCCGGCCGCGGCCAAGGAAAACACGGTACCGCTGTCCGCGTTGTCCGCCGGCGTGCAGGCTCCCGCCCAGCAGCCGCAGCCGGTGCAGACTCCGGCGGTGCCGCAGGTGCAGCCGCTGTCCAGCTACATTCCGTCCACTCCGGACCAGAACGTCGCCTCGTTCGACCAGACCACCGAGCATGAAGTGGTTTCGGCTAACGATCCGGGCGACCTCGATATTCCGGATTTCCTGCGCTAAAGTCAACGCGTAGACGCGAAAGGAACATACATGGCAGGTTTCATGAAGAACGCGATGTCGTACTTGGGAATGTCCGACGTCGCCGAGGGTGAGGATGATTTCGAGGATGACGTCGACACCGGCGAGACCTCGTTCGATTCGGATCATTCCGTCACCCCGATGCCTTCCTCTTCGGCTTCCGCTTCCACGCCGTCCGCTCCGCGTGAGCAGTCCAACCCGTTCCAGGGGGGTAGAGTGAGCCGCATCACCACCATCCATCCGAAGACCTATGACGATGCGCAGATGGTCGGTCGCGCCATTCGTGACGGCATTCCGGTGGTGCTGAACCTGACAGGTGTGGCCGAAGCCGTGGCATACCGCATCGTCGACTTCTCCGCCGGTGTGGTGTTCGGCGTGCGCGGCTCCATCGAACGCGTCACTCCGCGCGTGTTCCTGCTGAGCCCGGCCCAAGTGAACATCAAGGTCGAGGAGCCTGAAGACAAGGGTCCGGCCCACGACCTGTTCGCCGACTGAGCCGTGTAGCACAGAGCAAGCACAAATCAGACGATTATGCCCCCACTGAAAGCGGGGGCATTTTGTTATGCGCGCTTGATACAGTGGCAACGTGATTCTCTCGATAATTGGTAGCGTCGTCCATTTTCTGGTCAACGCCTATATCCTGGTGCTGTTCGTCCGCATGATTCTCGACTGGGTGTTGGCATTGTCGCCGACGTGGCGGCCAAGCGGAATCGTGGCCTCGTTGTTCGACGCCATCTACCAGCTGACGGAGCCGCCGTTAAGGTGGTTGCGGCAGTATATTCGTCCCGTTCCGCTCGGACCGATCTATTTTGACGTCGCGTATCTTGTGCTTTATTTCGTTCTTGTGGTCATTGATTTCCTTATTTAGCACCTCTAAAAAACCGTTTTTCCGCAAAATATCTATGGTTTCGTGCTAGAGTCGAACACTGAAAGCAACAACAGTAAGGCATCAAGCCCAAAGCGAGGTGTAAGGATTTATGGCTCTGTTGACGCCGAAAGATATTAGGGAGCATACTTTCCAGACCGTAAGGTTCAAGGAAGGCTATGACGTCGATGAAGTCGATGACTTCCTCGATCAGGTAACCGAGACGGTGGAAGCCCTTGGCAAGCAGGCGGTTGCCGGCGGACAGGCCACGCAGTCTCTTGGCCCGGATGTCGCAGGACTCAATTCCAAGATTTCCGAGTTGAATGCTCAGATCCAGTCCCTGCAGCAGGAGAACGCGACGCTGAAGTCCGCCTCCGAGCAGGCAGCTGGTGCGGGAGACCAGGCCGCTCAGGCCGCTCAGGCCGCGGCTGCCAAGCTTTCCGAGGCAGAGGAAAGCAATCGTGCGCTGTCTTCCCAGAACGAGCAGCTCAAGGGGCAGATCGATCGTCTGTCCGCGCAGGTCGATCAGCTCACCGCCCAGGCAGCCGAAGCGGCCGGTCAGGCCGACCTTGACGAGCAGCTTACCGCCGTGCAGCACGAGCGTGACACGTTCCGCGCACAGACCGAGGACCTGTCCCGTCAGCTGGCATCGGCCCAGGAGCAGGTGGTCGTGGCTCAGCGTCAGAAGGAGCAGATCGATCAGCTCACCGCAAAGCTTCAGGAAGCGCAGGACCAGGTCGCTCAGGCCCAGCAGCTCACTCAGGAGCATGCTGCCCAGTCCCAGCAGCAGGATGCCCAGGTGAAGCAGCAGGCCATGCAGATCCAGCAGCTTGCCCAGCAGCTGAAGGATTCCCAGATTCGCGAGGCACAGCTGCGCGAACAGGTCGCCAAGTCCGAGCCGAGCACCGAAACCGGCAGCCTGCAGAAGATCGCAGGTGCCGCGGCAAGCGCCAATACCGAGCCGGAGCGCGCCACCGCCATGCTGACGCTGGCCATGCAGCTGCACGACCAGTACGTCGACAAGGGCAAGGCCAAGGCCAAGGAGATCACCGAGGAAAGCCAGCGCAAGTACGAAGAGATCATCGGCAGCGCCAACGACTACTCCAACCGCACTCGTTCCGAGGCTGACCAGTACTCCGCCGACACCCGCGCCAACGCCGACAACTACCTGTCCGGCAAGACCCAGGATGGCGATGCCTATCTGGCACAGAAGCAGCAGGATGGCGATGCGTACCTGAACCAGAAGACCGAGGAGGGCGACGCCTACCTTGCGCAGAAGACCGAGGAAGGCAATGCCTATCTGGCCGGCAAGCAGCAGGATGGCGACGCTTATCTGGAGCAGAAGCAGCAGGAGGGCGACGCCTACTTCGCGCAGAAGCAGGAAGAGGGCGACGGCTACCTGGCTCAGAAGACCCAGGACGCCGACACGTACTTCTCCGACAAGCACACCGAGGCCGACAACTACGAAGCCGAAGTGCAGAAGCGCGCCTTCGACTACGATTCGAAGACCCGTACCGCTGCCGACGACTACGCCCAGCAGGTCCGCGCCAACCTCGAGACCCAGACCAAGGTCATCGAAGGCAACATCAAGGGCCTCAAGCAGTTCGAAACCGAATACCGTGCACGACTCACCGACTTCCTCGGCCAGCTCGTCAACCAGGTGTCCGATACGAACAACTACGACCAGGACCCTCAGGACAACAACGACTGAGATTAGCCTGTGTCTGACATCATGAAGAATGATCAAAGACGGCTGCGCGACCGCGTGGCCGTCTTTGCGTGTATTGCGATGGCGGCGATCGCGATTGACCAGCTCACCAAGATGTGGGCTTTGTCCGCATTGGCCGATGGCCGTACCATACGCGTGATTCCCGGCCTGCTTTCGTTGACATTGGTGCGTAATCCAGGCGCCTCGCTCGGCATGGGCTCCGGCATGACGTGGCTGATTTCCCTGCTGGCGATGGCGGCCTGCGTGGCGTTGGTCGTACTTGCCGTCCGCACCATTTCCATGAAATGGACGGTGCTGTTCGCCTTCGCCTTCGCAGGAGCGTTCGGCAACCTCATCGACCGCGTCATCTACGCGGAAGGGTTCCTCAACGGCAAGGTCGTGGATTTCCTGAACTACGGATGGTCCATCGGCAACGTGGCGGACATCTTCCTCATGCTCGCGGGCGTTGCGGCGGTGCTGCTGCTGTTCCTCGGGGAACCGTTCAGCCAAAAGGACCTTGACGAGGCCAACGGCAAGACGCTTGGTGATGATGCGAACGCAACCGACGACGGGACGAAAGCAGCATGAGCCGTCTCGTACCCGCTCCCGACGCGCTCGTCGGCAAACGATTCGACGTCGCGGTCGCCAAAATGCTTGGCAT
>OGZB01000619.1_pt1 | contig 22024 bp, 21 predicted proteins | sample 1576691 | NCBI WGS metagenome assembly OGZB01 (sample SAMEA3541479, study PRJEB24748) | human gut metagenome | biome: human gut; feature: human-associated habitat; material: faeces | place: China | collected 2012
TCAAAATATCTATAAATAAATATTTCTCCATCTTCTTCTCCATTATCATGAAGTAATGCAATATAATCCTGTTCTTCAACTTCAAAAATTGTAAGCACTTCGCATTCAATCTCTGAATCATCTTCCAATGTAATTGTTACAAATAATTCTTCATCTTCATTGTCAATATTATTAGTTCCCATCTTTTCCTCTTTCCGCTTTCCGCTATTTATTATCGGTATACCTTTTTTATACCAATTAGTTTGCTATAACTTTATCAAAACATACGGGAAAATGCAATAAAATAGATACAGTTCACAAATATTTAACTTTCTACAGCATCTCTTCCACAAACATGGACACTTCTATGGGGCATCCCAGCCTTTCCTCCACCGCATATACATTTAAATAATCTATGGCTCTTGTTATCGCCACATAAAAAAGTCTGCGTTCTTCCTCAAAGTCCCTCTCTCTTAATGCCTTTGACGTAGGGATTATTCCCTGATTAGCATCAACAATAAACACAGCCTTAAATTCCAATCCCTTAGAGCCATGCATTGTCATAATATTAATCCTGTTATTTGTGCCACCTTCTCCACTGCTCTTTTTACAAAAATTCTGACCTTCACTATTTTGTGCTGAATCAATGCTATTTATCCACTGTTCTAATGTATTAAACTTGCTACACTCCTGCACTAACTGTTCCAATTGTTTTAACAACCCTGACATTGGAATATTATTTTCAATGGCATACAGGCGCAAATACTCCTCATAACCTGCACCCTTTCTAATATATGACAATGCTGCCTGAGGTGGTAGCTTTCTTATCATCTCAATATGAAATAGAAAACTGTCTATGATGTTTTTACTATAAATTCTTCTAACAGCGGAAATATTCATATTCACGCTAAGAACAACCTGCCTGCTTATATATCTTTGAGGCTTATTTAAAACATATATTAAATCTTCATTGAAATATGTGCCGTCAAACTTTAATGCTCCTCTAACATAAGACAAAATATCCTTTGCAACCATACCATTATAAACGTTACTTCTATACTTTCCACTTTCCGCTTCTATCTTTCTGTTTTTTAAAAAACTTGAAATCTCCTGAATCTGACTATTATTCCTAACAAGAATAGCCATTTCAGACAGACTAATTCCCTGATTTTCATATTCCTTTATTTTGGATACTACAAACTTTAATTCTTCCACTTGATTTCGAAACTTTCGTATATCAGGTTGAAAATCCTTATTATTGTTAGCGTGAGCACACTTATCTAATCTGGTCTTATTATTTTCAATAACACGACCTGCCACATTAATTATGGACTGAGTACTTCTGTAATTAACATTCAAGACAATAAGTTCAGCCTCGGGATAATAATCCTTAAACTCAATCATAATCTCCGGTCTTGCTCCACGAAAACCATAAATGGACTGGTCATCATCCCCCACCACAAAAATATTGTTAAGAGGACTAGCCAACAGCTCTATTATATTCATTTGAATTCTGTTAATATCCTGAAACTCATCTATTAAAATATACTTATACAGCTCCCTCCACTGTTCAAGTATTGTATGATTCTCACATAACAACAAATAACACTCTCTTAGAATATCATCAAAATCCATCTTGCCATCCTTCTTTAACTCCAAATTATAAGCGTTATAAACCTTTATAAAATCCTCTTTCTTGCAGCAGGACGGCTCATATTCCTGAGCATTAAGCATATTACCTTTAATATTTCCAATATCATTAATAATGTTCTGAGACAATTCTGAAATATCATTAGAAGAAATACCATACCTTCCAATAATCTCCCTTATATAGTCCGTTTTCTGCCTTTCAGACAGAATCTCCGTTGCCTCATACCGCCTTGATTTTTTCAAAATCTTATAAAAGACGCTATGAAAAGTGCCAAAGGTAACCAGTTGTCCCTTCCCTCCATTCATTAATGTAGAAAATCTCTTCTGCATACTTATAGCCGCTGCCTTAGTAAAAGTTACAACTAAAATATTCTCCGGGCGCACTTCTGCCTTCTCTATTAAATTCTTAATTCTATGGGTAATAACTGTGGTCTTACCAGAACCCGGTCCTGCAAGAACCATGGCCGGACCATCCATATGGCTGATTGCCTGAATCTGTGATTTATTAAACATATATACAACCTTTCCGGTTGTTTCTCTCCAAGTACTGAAAGTCTATCACAGTCTGACTAAAGTGTAAACAGGTAAATGTGATTTCTTATGTTTTCTTATGTTTTTTCAAAGAATACTCAGATTACAAACAAAAGCTTTTCTATTATCCGGAGGATTTTATTATTAAAAAAGACCTTTGATATGCTATTTACAGCTTTAATCAAAAGTCTTTTTAATGTTTTTAACATTTATATTATTTTAAAATCAATCTATTAACATTTCTTATAGTTATTAACCTGACAGTTACCCGCCTAATAACTATATTTCGTATTAAAACTATTTTGATAATAATTCAATACCTTTCTTAATTCTGCTAATTGATTCTTCTTTTCCGATAACTTCCATAATTTCAAAAGCTCCGGCAGGTGTCATCTGCTTTCCTGAAACTGCAGTTCTAAGTGGCCATAAAGCCTGACCATTCTTGCAGCCCTTCTTTCCAATATATTCAAATACTGTATCGTGAAGTCCGTCAACTGAATAATCATCTGTTGCTTCAAGAATTGGAAGTAATTCTGTTAACACTTCTAATGAATTTTCTGAATTAGTTTTCATCTTCTTATGAGTGTACATAGCCACATCATATTCAGGTAATTCTTCAAAGAAATCAACCATATCCATAAGCTCTGGGAATGTTTCAATTCTAGTCTTAACCATATCAAGAATCTTCTCTAAATCCAAATCCTTAGTAATAACTTTCTTGATGTATGGCATAGCTTTTTCATAGAATTTTTCATTGTCCATAGCCTTAATGTATTCCCCATTCATCCATTTAAGCTTCTGAATGTCAAATACTGATGGGCTCTTGTTTACCTTGTGATAATCAAATTCCTTAATCAACCCATCAAGTGAAAAGATTTCTCTATTGTCTTCAGGGCTCCATCCTAAAAGTGCCAAATAGTTAACAACTGCTTCAGGTAAAAATCCCTGTTCAATTAAATCTTCATATGAAGCGTGACCTGAACGCTTGCTTAACTTCTTGTGATTTTCATCTGTAATCAAAGGTAAATGAACGTATTTAGGTGGTTCCCAACCAAAAGCTTCATATAATCTCTGATATTTAGGTGATGAAGAAATATATTCATTACCTCTTACAACGTGAGTAATCTGCTGAAGATGATCGTCAACAACGTTAGCAAAATTGTATGTTGGATATCCGTCTGACTTAATCAAAATCATATCGTCAAGTTCTTTGTTTTCAACAGTAATCTCACCATATAATTCATCAACAAAAGTTGTAGTTCCTTCTGTTGGCATGTTAATTCTAATTACATAAGGCTTGCCTGCATCAAGATTTGCCTGGATTTCTTCTTTTGATAAATGAAGACAATGCTTGTCATAAACTGTAATCTCTTTTCCATCTTCACCTACAGAAGTCTTCAAAGATTCCAATCTCTCCTTATCACAAAAACAGTAATATGCATCTCCTGATTCAATTAACTTCTTAGCATATTCAAGGTATAAACCTGATGCCTGACGCTCGCTCTGAACATAAGGACCAAATCCCTTATCCTTATCAGGGCCTTCATCATGTACAAGACCTGTTTCAGCCATAGTTCTATAAATAATATCAACTGCGCCTTCAACCAAACGCTCTCTATCTGTATCTTCTATTCTTAAAATAAAATCTCCACCTGCATGCTTAGCAATTAAAAATTCATAAAGTGCAGTTCTTAAATTTCCTACATGCATTCTTCCTGTTGGACTAGGTGCGAATCTTGTTCTAACTTTTGTCATTTTCACTTTTCTCCTACTATGAAATACTATTTGAGATTACATCTCTAACTAATATAGTATAGTGCAAAAATTAAGGTTGTGCAAGGGGGTTTACCACGCAATGCGTGGTATTTATAGGACATAATCTATATCATAATAATTCAAAAAATAGGCACTCACATTAGTGACTATATATTAAACATATAAATTTAAGTCTAGTCACTAGATTTTTCTTTTTAATCTTCCATTCCAAAAAACAAATAGACGTATTTATTTCCTCTATGTTCCCCTGGAATTTCCATTTGCCTTTTGACTACATCATTAATAGTTTTAAATCCATTTTGATGTAAATACTCCAATGCTTCCTCTCGAACCTTTAGACTTTCTATACCTTGTCTTTTAGTTTCGTCAGGACTTTGCATACAATTTTAGACATATTCAATGCACTCCTTTAATTTTCTAGGCTCTCAAACTTTTGTTTTGTTTAGTTGTATTGTTTTTAATTATTTAACTGCTAATTTTTCACAATCATCAATTAAAGCTCTTATTGCATCAAATTCCATTTTGACTAATTCCTTTGTTGGAAGCTTCTCTTCTGCAATACGCATAAGATTTTTGTTTATTTCTCTAATATTTACGCTTAATTTTCTCTTTGTTGTATCATCCATAGTTATATCTCCTTTGTTACTTTTTGTTAGTTTAGTTATTCTATATCTTTAAGTTTTTTACAATTGTGTGATTTGCGCTTGAATTTTGCCTTTTCATCCACATATTCCATTATATCGCTGGGTTGACAATTCAATTTTTTCACATATTTTGTCTATGTTTTACACTTATGTGAATTTACAAGGCTCTCAAACAGTACGGGACGACATTACTTAAGGTTCCTTGTTTTACACTTATAAGAAGTCACAAGGTTCTCAAACAGAAGAGTTGTATAATTTAATGGAAAAGAAGTTTTACACTTATAAGAAATTACAAGATTCTCAAACCAGTGTCCTCAAAGTATGCAGTTTCCTTTAGTTTTACACTTATAAGAAATTACAAGGTTCTCAAACTCCTGAAATTCCATTATCCGAAGTTCTTGAGTTTTACACTTATAAGAAATTACAAGGTTCTCAAACGTATCTACTAATCTACGAGCTAATTCACTAGTTTTACACTTATAAGAAATTACAAGGTTCTCAAACTGCCACTCCAAGGTCTGCTGTCATGTCCTTGTTTTACACTTATAAGAAATTACAAGGTTCTCAAACAAAAAGTTTATACAATTTAGCTCTAAATCTGTTTTACACTTATAAGAAATTACAAGGTTCTCAAACGATTACTTTCCTTTTGATGTTGGGTTTTTCGTTTTACACTTATAAGAAATTACAAGGTTCTCAAACTGTGCTGGGTGTATTTTAGGAATTTCCTTTGTTTTACACTTATAAGAAATTACAAGGTTCTCAAACATAGCTAACAGTTCCAAATTTTTTGCTTTTGTTTTACACTTATAAGAAATTACAAGGTTCTCAAACCTATCGAACTTAGGAACTTTTATTTGATTGGTTTTACACTTATAAGAAATTACAAGGTTCTCAAACTATGTATTACAATACAATCATAAGATAAAAGTTTTACACTTATAAGAAATTACAAGGTTCTCAAACTATAATGATATTCCATCGACATCTACAACTGTTTTACACTTATAAGAAATTACAAGGTTCTCAAACAAATCAACAGCAGGCGAAGCGACTGATTCAGTTTTACACTTATAAGAAATTACAAGGTTCTCAAACTCAACCTTAACTTTCGACCAATCAACCTTTGTTTTACACTTATAAGAAATTACAAGGTTCTCAAACTTACATTCGTGTATCTACGCAAGAACAAAAGTTTTACACTTATAAGAAATTACAAGGTTCTCAAACCAGCCATATAACTTGCAAAGCTGTTAGTTAGTTTTACACTTATAAGAAATTACAAGGTTCTCAAACCCATAATTCGGAAAGTCAGTTCCTGACCATGGTTTTACACTTATAAGAAATTACAAGGTTCTCAAACCATAACGATACCTTACCACCCGCAGAACAAGTTTTACACTTATAAGAAATTACAAGGTTCTCAAACAACTTTGAATATTGAGAAATTAATCTTATTGTTTTACACTTATAAGAAATTACAAGGTTCTCAAACTGTACTGTGCGATGATCTGATTGATGTATGGTTTTACACTTATAAGAAATTACAAGGTTCTCAAACATATTCAGACAAACTGCCCATTCCATAAGCGTTTTACACTTATAAGAAATTACAAGGTTCTCAAACTGGTTACAGAACCGACGCCATAATAAGGAGGTTTTACACTTATAAGAAATTACAAGGTTCTCAAACTTCATTGGATTGTTCAGCGTGTATGGATTGGTTTTACACTTATAAGAAATTACAAGGTTCTCAAACCTCCTATTCTCAAATAATTCTACGTCAAAGGTTTTACACTTATAAGAAATTACAAGGTTCTCAAACCAAGTGTTTGAAATGGCTGTTCCCCCTGAAGTTTTACACTTATAAGAAATTACAAGGTTCTCAAACAAAATACCGCTAACAATAATAAATATTTATGTTTTACACTTATAAGAAATTACAAGGTTCTCAAACCGAGACGTTCTAAATGAATTTTTAACGGTAGTTTTACACTTATAAGAAATTACAAGGTTCTCAAACGGTAGTGGTTGCCAAGCAATAATATCAAATGTTTTACACTTATAAGAAATTACAAGGTTCTCAAACTGTATGGGATAGCGGTAGACCTTGACGGAGGTTTTACACTTATAAGAAATTACAAGGTTCTCAAACCTAACATATGTCTGTTTTGTCTTGTACTCTGTTTTACACTTATAAGAAATTACAAGGTTCTCAAACCTCAACTCTTTAATGATTGATTGAATCGGGGTTTTACACTTATAAGAAATTACAAGGTTCTCAAACGTAATATACTTGATTCGCATAATCATTTATGTTTTACACTTATAAGAAATTACAAGGTTCTCAAACCAGGGATTGCCGATTTTGGAACCATATATAGTTTTACACTTATAAGAAATTACAAGGTTCTCAAACGGCAATGGGGGATTTTCTGAATCTGCTCTTGTTTTACACTTATAAGAAATTACAAGGTTCTCAAACCTAAATCTGCTCTTGCATAATACTGCCATTGTTTTACACTTATAAGAAATTACAAGGTTCTCAAACTTGTCTAACATTATGATGGGAATTTTCACAGTTTTACACTTATAAGAAATTACAAGGTTCTCAAACGGTAAAAGCGTGTTTGTGGCGCAAAAGCTAGTTTTACACTTATAAGAAATTACAAGGTTCTCAAACCTCAAATGGTTATCACAGAACCTATATACCTGGTGGTATTGTAACTTCCGATATCTTTATTTTACAATTAAACACCTGTCTTTGTCTATAATAAATGTTTTTTCATTACCTAGTACAAAACGTTCTTCTGATTCAATTAACAACAGAAAAATTTTCTTATAAAAACAAATCTTTTGAAGATTATCTATTTCCTCTTCTGTTAAATATTCTTTAATATTCAAAAAAATAAGTAACTTTATATGTAAAATATCTGCTAATACTTTTACATATTCTTCTATTTTTTCGTATAAAGAATTATAGTTTTCTCCAATTCTTACATTGTACAATTTAAATATAGATTTCCATTCGTATTCTAAATTGTATTCCAAATTAGAATACTCTATCTTACTACATATATCATCTAATGTACCTACTATTTTTCCATTAATGAAATTATACTCTTCAACACATTCAGATGCTACTGCTGTTAACTGTTCAAACAACTTTGTTGCTATCTTTTTATTGTTAAAATCTATTCCGAAAGGATTTGTGATAAATTCAACTACTTTATCAAATTTTACATTTTTCTCAGACGATAAAACAAAGTCTCCTTCATCGCCCTTCAACTGAAGTATTAGATTTTGAATAACATCTATCATATGTTGTTTGTTTTCCAATACCAATGTGTTAGAAATATTTTCTTCAAACTCTATATCAAGATTATATTTGCTGTTTACTAACTTCATAAAATAACTATCCTTTCATCAGAATCAAGTACTTCACTTTCTTTTTTCCCAACAATATACTCTATTCTTGAAAATTGTTTTTCAGTAATTTTTAAAGTCTGAACCAATCCTGATGGTGGCTTATTTTTCCTAATATTCTGTATAATCAAATCTGCTGCTGTAGAATTTTGAGCCAACTTACAATAAATACTTTCTTGCATCATAAGAAAACCATTCTTTATTAAATATTTTCTAAAATGTGTGTACTCTCTTCTATCACTTGCTGTAGCTACAGGCAAGTCAAACATTACAATAACTCTCATATATCTATAACTCATTATAATAGAACCTTATTAACGAAATATCTCTGTCATTTAATGCATCAAAAACACTTCGACAGTAAATTTTTATTGCATTGGTCACCACTTCCATCTTTCCACATATTTCAACCTCTTTGTTTAATAATTCAAGCATTTTTCTTTTTTCTTCTGTTTCAAATTTTTCCGGTTTTAACTCGACAACAAGTTGGTCTACTAATGGTCTAAATGGCTCCATTAAATCTGAACTTAAATTAAATTGATTAAACATATTATCGTGAAACAATCCTATCTGTGTCAAATATCCTGATGACACAATTTCACGATTAAAAATAGACAATATAATACCGTATCCATAATTTAATGCCGCATTTATAGGATTCTCATCTGTTCTTGTAAACTTCTTTCCAAACAATGTATTAAAATAAACTTTTGCTGCATGACCTTCTCTGTTCGTAATATCACCAAACTCTACTTCTTCCATATATTCAAATAACATATTTGCTTCTTCTTTTTGATAACGTTGTAACATTAATGCCTGTTGTTTAATTTTCTCGGAAACAATTTCTGTCCATATATGGTCCTTGTCATCTTTTGTCCATTCAATTTGCTTTCTTATCTTTGAGCTTGTATCATGACTTCCATAATATGAAACCAACTCGCTACAAGGATTTCTTTTTTCATCACAAAAAACGACTTTAATCTTATTTTTCATTAGTTCACTTAAGAGATAGGATGTCATAGACACTGCTGTACTTTCCACTATTAACATTCCTATCTCGTTTAAATGAATCTTAGTAGTTTTTTCTCCTCTAACTACCATATACCCTATTTGATAGTCCAGTTTAGCATTACTTGATATTACGACTGTTCTCCAACTCATACTGTTAACAGGTCAATTTCATTCTCGTATAGACCTGTTACCGACTGATTAATTAGCTTACATTCCTTCAACTTGCTAATTTCTTTACTAGTTCTACAGTACGCCGAATTTGCGCTCAAACCTAATTTAGACAGATTTATTTTTGAGACCGAGTCCTTGGAATAATTTACCATTTCCAACAAAATTTCTATTTGTTCTTTTATTGATAACGTTTCGAATTTCTCCATTCCCTTTTCAAATGCCTCTATTGCTACAACAACTCTCTTTGAATAAATTCCTTCCGAATATTTTTTTCTTAACTTTTCATATAATTCAATATTCTTTTTGCTGTTTATTTTTTCACTTATATATTCATCGTTTGCTTTTGACAATTTACGTATATATTCAACATCTTCTTGATTCATTTTTAACTGCACTGCATTTCCCCATACAATTCTATTGTCACTCTTTGCATTCAAGTAATAATAGAATCCATTGATTTTGAATACTGATTTTATTTTTATTTTTGCCATTTTTATTTCAGGCATTTCATATCCTAAAACTTTAACACAATATTCTTCTAAATTTTCAATCGAATCATTCAAATATGCTGGATACCCTTCTATTGTTCTAATTTTTTTCTTTCCCTTCATATGCTCTACTAAAAAGAAATATTTTATTGTAATCGATCCATATCCTCCATACCTTTCAACATTTTTCAATCTTTCTTCCGTTGTTTTTATTGGCAAATATGAATTAGCTTTTGCTTTTTTTGCTGAATAAATATTCTGATCTGTTATTCCTCCATTTTGTCCCGAATGCTTTTCATAATTCATTCTAGTAACTAGTGGCGTATTCTTAGCAATAACACTTCTTACGGTTTTAATGCTTTCTCCACCTTTTGTTGCCCAAGCTGTTTTACCATTTCTTGCAACAGGATACTGGAACATATGATCCATATGATATTGGTGTTTTTCGGGATCTCTTTTATAATCCTTTATGAAATTCAACGGATTACGTGTAAATTTAGTATAATAAACGTTTCCCACAACAACATTTAGATAAGCATCCTGTGCATGATGAAAATCGTTAACATTTCTACACTTAACAAAATTAAATTTATGTCTAAAATCACTTACATTTCCAGCTTTTACATAAATTATTTCTGTAGATGGAAATGTCTGTTCAAACAAATTTGTTATTGCTTTTGTTCCCTGTCTTGTTTCCACAATTTGTCTACTAATAAAGTTAGCACGTTCATTATCTGTAAACTCATCTCTTCTAGTTAATCTATTGTATTTTTCCTGTGTGATAAAACCTCCTTCTTTTAAATTTCTCCATATAGACTCCATCTTATTTCTTATATTTGATTCTATTGGGAATGTATCTTTCTTTGCTGCATTACACTCTTTATTAACCAAAACTAAATTGTTCTCAATGCTATCATCTTTCACAAAATGTCTAGGATAAATATGATCAATATCATATAAATTATCATCAAATAGATTCTTTAATTCTATCTGTTTTCCACAATACATACATCTTCCCTTTTGAGTATAATATAAGTATAGCTTTTTGCTTCTATAAGCTGCCTCATCTCTACCCTCTATTTCCTTTTTCCAGTTTCGTTCTTCTTTTCTACAATTAGCATACAATGCTAACAGCTTATTCTTTCTACTTTCTTTTCTAACATTTTTCTCTTCATCATTTCTTGCCATTTCGACAAAGATTCTTTCAGGCGGATAACCTATTGTTTCTACTAACTCTTTTAAAACCAGAATTGTCTGCCAAACCATTCTCTTAACTGGAGCTGAAATATAAAGTTCATCTAAATCCTCATATTCTATGGTTGATAGAGTTTTTTCGATTTTATTGACTCTCTCCTCTATTTCAAATGCATATGAGAATTTGTCTTTTGTCATTAATTCCATAAAGTTGTAGTTATCATTCCACATTTTTGAAATTATAGAACACTGTTCTCCTGTACTTATTTCTACTCCAACTAATTCTAATAGTTCTCTAGAGAATCTGCCCCAATCTTTAAACTTCAAGCCTAATATTCGTTTGATTTGTTTTTCATTTAAAACTTCGCCATATAATTCTCTTATTCTTTCTTCCAAGAACTTCTTTGAGTCGCCATATATAGTTGAATAGTAAATTATATTTTCTGCAATCTGCTCCTGTTCATATGTTAATGTGTCAGTTTCAAAAATTTCCAAAAACTTTTTATAATTTGCAAGTCTGTTAGTAAAATCTCCATCTATTCCTGTTAGTGCCGGTTCATCGCTATTATCAACTAAACCATTTTCTTTAAGGTATTTTACTATTGCTTTTGCTGTCACTTTTTTACCTTTTTTGAATAATTTATTATAAATATCCTGCTTAGTCTCAACACTTATTTTCTGTTCATTTACTTTAAGATTATTTAGTTCATTGAGAACCATAAACTTCTCATACAATAATGAGTTTTTAGGTAACACACTTTCACCATTCAAATACGTGCAATGATTTATCAGGTTGCTAATAAAGTTTTCTGATGATTTCTTTATATCTATTTTCTTCTCAAAATTCCATGGGTATACTCTACCTGACTCTTTTCTTACTGACCATACATTATTTCTATGTGTAGTAGCCTTTTCATCTAAGCTGTAACTAATTGGTCCAACATAATAAGGTATTTGAAAACTAAACATCTCAACTATTCTTTCACTTACTGTTAACCCGCTCTCATCTTTACTTGACAAAAATGGTAAATAAATCTCTGCATTTGTCAAAATCTTCTTTAATTCCTTCTTATGTACCTGATTAGGTATAACCCCGTTGGATGTTGTAATCTGTTTAGGCAAAAAAGTACCTTTCTCAATTTCATCTTCAATATAGATTTTTTCTTCACAATCATCCCATTCCTTTATTGCTTTAAGAATGCTCTTGAAAAATTCTTCGCTGTTACATTTACTTCCACGTCTAATGCTTTCATTTTTATAGTTAACTGAGCCAACATAAGAACTGTAGTTATTATCATTCATTTGGCGAAACATTTTATTATATTCAGTCATAGAATTTTTCTTAAAAAATCTCTTTAATATTTTTAAATCTTTTTCGTGTTTTTCATATGCTAAAACTCTTGCCTGTGAAATATACGCTTGTCCGTTCATTATATTTTCAAGAACTGACCAGTCATGAATTTGTTTTAAATTCATAACCATTTCAAAATATTCTTCACTTAAATTATCCTCTAAAGTTATTATTTCTTCATCATAATTAGCATCCCTAAAAGACATTGAGAAATTAACAAGTTCTTCTGAAAAACTATCCTCACCAAAAATTTTTGACAATTTTCCTTTCAAACCACATACCAATTTAAAAATTTCTGTTTCTCTTTTATTTTTGCTCTTTGATAATTCAAATATATCTAATAACTTTTCCAATCTTCCTGTATTAGACAAATCCTTAGATGAAAGAATATTTTTTATTTCTGAAATATCAACCTTTTTTATTGCAATATCAAAATTCTCATATAAATCATTGTATAATTTGTCAATATATTCATCTAAATTTCCACCACTTTTTTCATCTAACGTTGCATTTAAGAAGTGTCCTCTATGTTTGAACATATTTAATATTGCTAAATAAACTAATCTTACATCATATTCTTTTCCGTCCGTATCAGCCTCTAATAATGCTTTTCTTAAGTGAAATATTGTTGGAAACTCTTTATGGTATTCCTTGTCTGTATATCCTGAATCTGCAAATAAAGCAAAAGGTTGGTGTTCTCTTTTATCTTCCTCATAATATTTGCTATCTTCTAATCTTTGGAAGAATCCAGGATCCTTTTTATTAATTTCTTCTGCGAAAACTTCTTTTAAATATGCAATTCTTGCTTTTTCTCTTTCACGTCTTCTTCTTGAAACTCTATGACTTCTTCGATCTGCTGCAGTCTCGGCTTCGCTAAATAAACGCACTCCCCAGAGATCTTTTCCTTTTCTTCTAAGTAACTGATACTTCTCATCGGTTACTGCCCATCCTAAAGATGATGTTCCCATATCCAATCCTAAATAATAATTTTGTTCCATTTTCTTATCCCTCCTATTGACAAATTATTTCTTTATGATATACTCAACTTGAAATTACAAGGTGAGTTCAAATAAGGATTTATCCGACATCGCCGCAAGGCTCACATCGTGTGAATTAAAAAGACTTTTCATAAGTCTTTTTTTATTGCCTAAAAACTTATGTCTAGTATAACATTTTTTACTCTAACCACCAATCTTTATTTTCCTCCCTCCATTATCTTTTCCAACGCCCAGTTTTCGTCTATGTCAAACCTATCCTCTCTAATATCCGGACTATCATTCAACACTTCTTCTCTAATTTTTTCCAATAATTCTTTCTCAATGCTTGCCATTTTCGTCTCTCCATTTTCGTCAAATATAATAAACATATACTTGCCCTCACTGCTTACATCAAAGAATATATGTTTTACTTTAATGCCTTGTTCTTTTGCCTGACCAATGTAAAAAATCTTTGCAATCTCTATTACTCTATCGTCCAATCCATTATCGAAAATAATTATTTTTTCTCTTAATTCTCCCGGAGATGTTACGATTCTATACAGATATTTTTCTGCTATTAAATCCTCGAATATTTCAGGCATATCTTCGCCACTAAACATATTGCATGCACTTTCATAGTCTTCCTCATCCTGAACATAATATATCATTATTCTATCTTCCATCTGATGATAGAGACTGCTATAATTTATCCTTGCCTCACAACCGCACTTATTACATTTGAATTTAAAAATCTCTCCTGTTAATACCTTCTTCTTCATTTCCGGATCAAGAACAGTATTTATGCTGCTCCACATAACAAACTTACTCTCTTTTCCACACTTTGGACATTTAATTGTTTCTTCACTTATTTTTGACATAGCCGTATCTCCTTCCATAAATCTTCTTACAACCTTCTAACTAACCATTCCCTCAACATTTTCCATTTGTTTTTCATCACTCCTCCCCGCCATAACCTGACTAACTACATCTTCACTTTGTTCAGATATATCATTTTTCTCCACTTCAATTACTACATTTTTCAGATTAGGCACGTCCAATATTTTCTCAATTTCGTCAAGGTTGTCTTCACATGTATCTGCAAGTGCCTCGCAGTCAATATAATCTGTCAAAACATAAAGGCATTTAAGTTCTTGTGTTTTTGCTATTTAATTAAGGTTCCGATTTAACACTTGATTGAAAAACTCATTGCAACAACTTTTCAGAAATCACAATGATTTTGTTGCGTTAACTTTTTCAATTAAGGGTCCCGATTTAACTGTTAAGTAGATTCTACTTTTTTAGCTGTCCTAAAAGCAGGACTTGTATTACAAAATTTTGATTTTTTGCACAATATGGAATTTACTCCTGCATATGATTTTATTTCTAATAATTTTTACATAAAAATACCGTCTAACAAGTTTACATTAACCTTGTCAGACGGTATATCTTCTATCTATTATTTATTTTTCCTCATTCAAAATACCACGCATTTTCTGCAAAAATATCGTTAGTTACATCAAAACCAAGTGTTCTTAAGTAAAATGTTCAATTACCACTTTTAATCCAATTATTATAAGAATTATTCCTCCTACAACCTCTGCTTTAGACTTGTACTTAACTCCAAAGGCATTTCCAATAAAAACTCCACCAAGGGATATTGCAAATGTTGTAATCCCAATTAGAATAACTGATGCCCAAATCGATGTTTCCAACTTGCTTCCCATTGTGCCAAAGGTTACACCAACTGCAAGTGCATCAATGCTTGTAGCTATGGCAAGCATAAATAATTCCTTAAAATCCGTAACTGATTCTATGACTTCTTTCTCTTCTTCACTGTCTCCCAAAGCTTCTCGTATCATATTTACGCCAATAACCAATAATAGTACAAAAGCTATCCAATGACTATACTTGTTAATATATTCAACAAAACTTGCACTTAAAGCGTATCCTATTAAAGGCATCATAAGCTGAAATGCTCCAAAGAAGAAAGCTATAATAAAGCTTTGCTTTAAGTCTATTACTTTCATTTTTAATCCTTTACAAATCGAAACTGCAAAGGCATCCATTGAAAGCCCTACTCCTATAAAAAAAACATCTAATAAATTCATTTCTCACCTTTGTATATTATCTACTTTTGCAAAATTTCCTGTAATGCCTTGTAAAGTTTCTTCATTTCTTCATCAGTTCCTATCGTAATTCGTAGATAATTATCTATTCCAGGCTTATTGAAGTATCTTACAAAAATATTTTTTTTCTTTAATTTTTCAAATATTTCTTTTGCAGGCATTCTTTTATGAGTAGCAAAAATAAAATTAGTTTTTGAATCCGTAAATGAAAAACCAAGTTTTTTAAGCTCTTTCTTGGCATTCTCTCTTGTCTCAATAATTTTAGAAACTATGTTCTTAAAATATGTATCATCTTTTATTGCCGCAACACCAGTTTCGATTGTTGCCTGATTCATTGTGTATGAATTGTAAGAGAATTTTACTGCCTTTATTGCGTCAATTAATTCCTTACTACCGAAAGCATATCCAATTCTCATTCCAGCCATTGCTCTTGACTTTGAAAATGTTCTTACAACAAGAAGATTGTCATATTTGTCAATTAATGACAATGCTGTATGACCCCCGAAATCAACATATGCTTCGTCCACAATAACAACAACATCCGGATTATTTTTTATTACTTCCTCTACCTGTTCAAGAGGCATTTCAATTGCTGTTGGGGCGTTTGGATTAGGGAATATTATTCCACCGTTTTCTTTGTTAAAATCCCACGGATTAATCTTAAACTGCTCATCCAATGCCACTGTCTTGTAAGGTATTTTAAATAGTTCAGCCCACACATCATAAAAAGAGTATGTTATGTCAGGAAAAAGAATTGGCTTTTCTGAATTAAAGCATGTAAGAAATGCCATTCCCAAAACGTCATCTGAACCTACTCCCACAAAAACCTGCTCTGGTTTTACATTGTAATATTCAGCAAGCTCGTTAACTAACAGACTTGCTTCCGGATCAGGGTAAAGTCTGAATCGTTCAGTATCCATTTTTTCAATCATCTCTGTTACCAAAGGTGATGGTGGATATGGACATTCGTTTGTATTTAGTTTAATCACATCACTTATTTTGGGCTGTTCTCCCGGTGTGTATGGTGTAACTTTTCTAATGTTATCTTTCCAACTGCTCATTTTTTCTCCTTCTATTTCCTACACAAACTATAATAAGACATAATATAATTGTGGCAAAAACCGTACCTGATGTATCTATTAAAACATCTGCCGACTTGCCACTTCTTCCATCCACAAAAGTTTGATGAAATTCATCTGTAGATGCATAAATCATACATATTAAATCTGTAACTACTGCACCCATAATAATGTGCTTTCTTGTGTTTCTTACTTCTTCAAAAGTAAATAACAGAATTAAAATCAATCCTGCCAATATTCCATATTCGCTGAAATGACCTGTTTTTCTTACAAAAAAGCTCACTTTATTAAATAACTCTTCCTTAGACGTTAAATCTAAGGAAGAGTATTCAGGTTCAATTATCTGCACAGCTCTTATTGTGATTTTGTCACTTAATCCCTGTGACTGTGTTCCTGTTTCTGCAGAGAATCCGAAAATAGTACTCATCCAAAATAAAATAATAAGCACAAGAACTATTCTCACTCCCCACAGAGATAATTTTTTAATATTACATACATTCATAAGCTGTCTTATACTGCATGACCTTTATCTTCAATAACTTTAATAACCTGATTAACATACTTTTCAGCCAAATGGTCTGTTTTTGCTTCAACCATTACTCTGATTACAGGTTCTGTTCCACTTTCTCTTACAAGAATCCTTCCGTCGTCACCAAGAAGTTCTGCTACTTTTTCAACTTCTGCCTGAACATCAACATCTGCTCTTGCTTCCGGCTTGCTTTCTACTCTGATATTCTTTAAGCACTGTGGATAAATAACTACAGGGCTGATTAATTCTGACATTTTCTTCTTTGTTGAAAGCATAACTTCCATTAACTTGATTGATGTAAGAATACCGTCACCTGTTGTAGCATACTTGCTGAAAATAATGTGTCCTGACTGTTCTCCACCTAAACGGAAGTTGTTATTTCTCATACATTCATAAACGTACTTATCACCAACGTCTGTCTTGGCATAGTCAATTCCTACTGCGTCAAATGCCTTGTATAAACCAATATTTGACATAATAGTTGTTACAACAGTGTTGTTATCTAATTCTCCGTTCTGCTTCATATAAACACCGCAAACATAAAGAATTAAGTCACCATCCACTATGTTGCCCTTATCATCAATACATAAGCATCTGTCAGCGTCACCGTCATAAGCAAAACCGATATCAAGTTTGTTATCCTTTACATATTTCTGTAAAACTTCAATATGTGTTGAACCTGCTTCCATATTAATGTTTGTTCCGTTAGGTTCATTGTTAATTACATATGTTTCTGCTCCCAATGCATCAAATACACTCTTTGCAATTGCTGATGCACTACCGTTTGAGCAGTCAAGTCCTACTCTTACATTTCTAAATGAATTTTTTGCCAAAGTCATTAAATATCCCATATATCTGTTTCTTCCGGCAAAGTAATCAATTGTTCTACCAATCTTGTCCATTGTTGCATATGGAACATCATCAAAATCGCCATCAAGATATTCTTCAACCTTGTCGATTACTTCCTGTTCCATTTTTTCACCATTACCGTTAATTAATTTTATACCATTATCATAATATGGGTTGTGACTTGCAGAAATCATAATTCCACAATCAAAATCTTCTGTTCTTACTACATAAGAAACACTTGGTGTTGTTGTAACGTGAAGAAGATAAACATCTGCACCTGTTGATGTTAAACCTGCTGAAAGTGCATCTTCAAACATATAACTACTTCTTCTTGTATCTTTTCCGATTACAACTGAACATTTGTGGAATCTTCCATAATACCATCCAAGAAATCTTCCTACTTTAAATGCATGCATTGCTGTAAGATTTACATTAGCTTCACCTCTAAAGCCGTCTGTTCCAAAATACTTTCCCATCTAATTTTCCCTATGCTAAATATTAATTACTAATAGCATTCTTAAAATATACTCTTTTTAAAAATGCCATTTTTCCGATAATATTTAGTCAACAAACACAACTTTCATATTAATGTGCCTGTTTTTCCTTTCCATATTTTTTAAACCTGTTAGGTTTTAACTAATTAATTATATAATAGCCTTTGCCTATTTACAAGACTTAACCTTACCCTATGTCACTTAATGTCGAACATTTTTTTACAAAAATTTCCTTTTCAGTGATATACTTGCATTGAATAGGGGGGGATTTATTCTATGAACAATATTTCGAATAATATTTCAACAGCTTCTTTAGTTGATGAAACCAATAGGCTTCTTCTTGAAATCAGCAACTTAAAGAAGCAACTTAACTACGAAAGAAACCAACATAAGCACTGGGAAGAGCTTGCCATGATATTTCATGATGCACTTTGGTCTGAACTTAAAAGTACCCGGGATTCCAACAGGTAATACATTAAAGAGGAGGTCATTAATTTATGGCCTCTTTTCTTACCGCTGTCAATTGCTTGTCGTTTATTATAAATTCTCTATTGCATACCTCCAAAGCTGCTGCCTTGTGAGTTATAATTATGCAAGTTTTTTTGTTTAGTTTCTTAATGTTATCAAGCACTTTTTCTTCTGTGTTTTTGTCAAGTGCCGACGTTGCTTCATCAAGAAGGATTATTGGAGCATTGCTTATTAACGCTCTTGCAATTGCAAGACGCTGTGCCTGACCTTCTGAGATTCCAAGACCTTTTTCACCGATTACTGTATCTAATCCGTCAGGTAAATTTTCAATAAAATCCTCTATTTCACTTAACTTAAGTGCCTGGCTTACTTCCTCATCTGACGCATTAGGATTAATCATAAGGATGTTCTCCCTTATAGTTCCACTAAATAAATAATTTCCCTGTGGCACATATGAAAACATACATCTTGTATCAGGGCTTGCCTGAATTGTTTTTCCGTTTTCAAGACAAATATCTATTGTTCCCTGCTGTGGCTTAAAAACCCCAAGAAGCATCTTCATTAATGTACTCTTTCCAATTCCTGAAATTCCTCTTATGGCAACAAAATCGCCTTTGTTAAGCATAGCATCGCCGTGCTCTATTACTGTTTCTCTGCCATAATTGAATTTTATGTTATTAAATCTAATACTTTCCAGCTTATCATAAGTCTGTTTTACATCTATTTTTTCGTATGTACTTTCTTCATTTGTTATGTTTTCAATTTCCATAATACGCTCTGCTGAAGCAAGCACTGCATAATACTGTGGAAACATTTTTGTTATACTTACAAATGGTGTCTGAATCTGTGAAATAAGCTGCAAAACTGCTGTTAATGTTCCGTAAGTCATAGCCTTCATGCTGACTTTTATTGCACACCATCCCAAGGCAAAAAGATATCCTGCATTAAAAATAAATGAAAATCCTGCATTTGCAAAAATAGTTATTTTTCTTCTTCTCATTTTTACTTCGTAATTTGTTCTCTGAAGAATATTTCCTTTTTTGTCAAACTGTTTTTCCAATCCAAATGTTTTTACAACAAGCATGCTTTCAATGGCTTCCTGAAAAAATGAGCGCACTTTTCCGTCAGTTTCCTGAACCTGTTTGCTTAAGTTTTTTAATTTACCTCTAAAAAACACTGCAATAACTGACATTACAATACCTGCTGCAATAAATAACATTGTAAACTTCCAGTCGAAAATAATCAAAACAACAAAAGCTCCAACAAACTGTGTCAGGAAGTACAATGCGTCAGGAACTATAGAGATAATTCCTTCTGTAACTATTTTTACATCACTTGTGATTCGGTTCATTAATTCACCGCTATGATATTTGTTAATTTTGCCATAATCTTTCATCATAATGGAATAAAAAAGTCTTCCACGCATTTTCATTTCCATTTTTGCCTGAACCCTAATTGTAAGACTTTGTGTAAAAACTCTTAAAAGCAATCTTGAAGTAATAACTACAAGAATTAATATACAATTAAAAATAATCAAGTTTCTGTAATGCAAAAACTCCGCATTTGATGATGCCGTTGCCGCCCTTTGTGCCGAATCAATTGCAAGTTTACTTACAAGTGCCAAAACAGTTGCCACCAATGCCAGTAATATATTTGATATGCTTAATATAACTATTTTAGGGATTTCACCTTTGCTATTTTTTATTATCCATTTTAAACTATTTTGATTTTTCATTTTCCGTCCTTTAATATTTTATCTAAAAGTTTTATTTGCCTAATTCCCAAAAAGCTACCGCACTTGCTGCTGCAACATTTAAAGAATCTACACCGTGGCTCATTGGAATTTTGATAGTGTAATCACTACTATTTATTGTATTCTGGTGAAGTCCCTCACCTTCCGTACCAAGAATTATTGCCAACTTTTCTTCTGACTTTACGTTTTTATCATCAATGCTTACCGAATTGTCAGTTAAAGCCATTGCCGCCGTCTTAAATCCCATATTATGTAACAATTCTATACCCGTTCCTTCTTTCTCATCAATAAAAGTCCACGGTATCTGAAATACTGTTCCCATGCTTACCCTTATTGCTCTTCTGTAAAGAGGATTGCTACAACCGTGTGTAAGCAAAACAGCATCAATATTAAGGGCTGCAGCTGAGCGGAAAATTGCCCCTACATTTGTAGGATTCATAATATTTTCAAGCACTGCAACCCTTCTTTTTTCCTTGCATATTTCTTCAACGGTTTTAAGCTTAGGTCTGTGCATTGCACATAGCATTCCCCTTGTTAATTTAAAACCTGTTATTCCTGTCAATACATCAAACGGTGCCGTAAAAATTGGAATATTTCCACATCTTTCAATTATATTTTTTGCCTGATTTTTGATGTGTCTGTCCTCTACCAAAATAGAAATAGGTTCACATCCTGCATCAAGAGCTCTCTCCACTACAATTGGACTTTCCGCTATGAAAATCCCTTTCTCCGGCTCATGTCTGTTTAGCAATTGTCCCTCTGACAATCGTGCGTAAACATCAAGCTCCTTAGCATCAAAATCATTTATCTTAATTACGTTTGACATATTTCCTCCTAATACCGGTTAGCCTAAGATTTTTTTAAGATCCGCTTCCGGTGTGCTTATAGGAGATATATTATAATTTTCTACCAAATATTTCAACACATTAGGTGAAATAAATGCAGGTAAAGTCGGTCCTAAGAAGATGTTTTTTATTCCTAAATGAAGCAATGTAAGCAAAATACATACCGCTTTCTGCTCATACCAGGAAAGCACCATAGACAATGGAAGTTCATTTACATTACATTGGAACGCTTCTGCCAGTGCAACCGCAACCTGAATGGCACTGTACGCATCATTACACTGTCCCATATCCATAATTCGTGGCAATCCGCCGATTTCACCAAGATTAAGATCGTTAAAGCGATATTTTCCACAAGCCAGAGTCAAAATGATGGAATCTGTCGGTGTTTGTTTTACAAACTCTGTATAATAATTTCTTCCAGTTCTTGCTCCATCGCATCCGCCAACTAAGAAAAAGTGACTGATTGCACCGGATTTTACGGCATCAATGACAGTATCGGCAACACTTAATACGGTTCCGTGTCCGAATCCGGTGATAACAAAATGACCGCCGTTGATGCCTGTTTTGTCCTGATCCGTGTCATATCCGCCCAGTTCCAGAGCTTTTTCAATTACCGGTGTAAAATCTTTCTTTTCATCGATATGAACCATTTCCGGATAAGATAAGACCTCTGTGGTAAACAC
>OGZB01000637.1_pt1 | contig 21600 bp, 17 predicted proteins | sample 1576691 | NCBI WGS metagenome assembly OGZB01 (sample SAMEA3541479, study PRJEB24748) | human gut metagenome | biome: human gut; feature: human-associated habitat; material: faeces | place: China | collected 2012
CAATGCCAATTTTATATGTTATTATTTTTATCCCACAAAAAAGCGTGAAGAACCTAAAAAAAAGAGCGGATCCAACGGCAAGAGCTTCCCCCGCCCTCACCATCAAAAAAAGACCACATCTCTGCGGTCTTTTTTGATTGATTTTATTTTTCTTCGTCTTCCGCTGCTTCTGTTTCAGCTTCTGCGAAGGATTCCTGTGCTGCGCCGTCGCCGAGGGGGGCTTTCATGCGGTCGAGTTCATCGATCGCTGCGAGGGCGAGTTCGAGGTCTTTTCTGATCTTGCCTACGTAGGATTTCATGTTGCCTTCGGTCTGCATCATGTTGTGAATGAGGGTGCGGCGGTAGTCCTGCGCGTCTTTGATCTGCTTTTCGCTGTCGGCCTTGGCGTTGGCGATGAGGATGTCTGCGTTTCTGCGCGCGTTCTTCTTCACGTTTTCAGCGGTGTCTTTGGCGAGCTGCAGGGTGGCAGTCATTGTTTCGGAGATCTTTTCATAATTGGCCAGTTTTGCTTTCATCTGGTCAAGTTTTTCTTCCATTTCGCGGTGTTCACGGTAAATGCGTTCGTAGTCAGCGACGATCTGGTTCAGGAAATCATTGACTTCCTCTTCGCTGTAACCACGGACGGTGGCTTTCGTGAACTGCTTATTATGGATGTCCATTGGTGTAATCATAATTTGCCTCCTTGGGGGGAATTCTTTCCCCATTTTACTGTCTATCCGGCGTTTCGGCAAATTCTTTTTTGTCAAAGCGTAAAGATGGCATGAAAATTACCCATCCCTTTTGCTTTTTCTCTTACAGAAATGGAAGTACTGTGCATTACTGTATTTATCGTCTTCCCAGGCGACAGCGCATGAAGATTTTCCCGAAGAGCCATGCGGTAGCGGCGGTATAGATCATGCCAGGAGCGGCTGCGATGAGCATGACTTCAAGCCCCTTCCCCAGGAGGAAGTACATGAGGACGCGGGCAGCGGCGCTTCCCACGGGACCGGAAATCACGTAGAATACGCGGCTGTCTCCAAGCGCCAGCCATACAAGGCCGACGACGACGCGGAATGTCATGGCGACGGCGACGTTCAGGATGGTCGCGGTTCCCATCGTCATGCTTAAGAGGGATGCGAGGATCCCTGCAATCAGGTATTTCTTAAATCCAAAGACGCCACAGATGGCGACGGCAATCGGGGCTGAGAGCTGGAACTCCGTCCCCGGGACAAGGCCCGGGATGCGGAAGACTCCGCTGACGGCTATGAGAACGGCGAGCATCGCTGTCTCACAGATATCCACGATCCATTGTCTCTCTCCTGTCACGGTCATAAGGTGCTCCTTTCGATGGCTAGGGCAGGGGGAAATGCGCTTTCATGACCGCAACGGCGCGGTCCAGTTCTTCTTTCGTGTGAGCCGCGGTCACGGTCAGGCGGATGCGGCTCGTCCCGGCGGGCACCGTCGGCGGACGGATAGCAGAGAGAAGGATGCCTTCCTCAATGCAGCGGGAGGCGTATGCGAGCGTCTTTTCCTCTTCGCCCAGTATGATGGGAATGATCGGAGTGTCGCTTGGTTCTACGGGAATCCCCGCTTCTGCCAGCTTCTCCTTCATGTACCGGGTATTCTCCATCAAGCGTCCCACGAAGCGCTCCGGCTCGCGCTCCAGAAGGCGTAAAGCTGCCAGCGCCGTCATCCCGGTCACGGCCGAGATGGACGTAGAGAAAATGAACGGCCTTGAAACGTTCCTCAGGTAATCGCAGATTTCCCTTGAAGCAGCTGCATAGCCGCCCTCAGCACCGAGCGCCTTGGACAGCGTCCCCACCTGGATATCTATGCCAGAGACGTAGAAATGCTCCGCAGAGCCTCTTCCCGTCTCGCCGATCACGCCGACGCCGTGCGCATCATCGACGATGAGGCAGGCATTGTATTTTTCCTTAAGGCGGATCAGGTCCGGGACCGGCGCGATGTCCCCGTCCATCGAGAACACCCCGTCTGTCACGATGAAACGCTGCCCGCTCACAGGCGTATTCTTCAGAAGTTCTTCCAGAGCAGCCATATCCGAATGCGGATAAATGACCGTGCGGGCGCGGGAAATCCTGCATCCGTCGACAATGGAAGCATGGTTCAGTGCGTCCGAGAAAATGATATCGTCCTTGCCGCCGAGGGCATAGAGGACGCCCAGGTTTGTCATGTAGCCTGTATTGAAAATGACGGCATCTTCCGCATGCTTGAAGGAAGCGAGCTCCTTTTCCAGATCCGAGAGTTCAAAGACAGCACCCGATGTCAGACGCGCGCCGCCCGAGCCCGTGCCCCAGCGTACGGCATCCCTGGCCGCTTCCTGGACCTCCTGTTCATGCGTCATGCCAAGGTAATCATTCGAATTAAAGACAATGCACTCCGAACCGTCGCGGCGGACGCCCTTCGACGCCGTCACCATGCGGAGATCCTGCACTTTGCGGAAGCGCCCGCCTTCGCGGATTTCATCCAGCGCCTTTCCCATATTTTCAAGTTTCATTTGATAACCTCACCAATACCGTCTGATTCTGCATATAGTCTTCATAAAGAGCAACATCTGTCCCGTGCTTCACGAAGAAAACGCGCCCGCCGACCGGGTCGCCCTTGTCCTTCATCACCGTAATGCGGCCATAGCCGTGAAGCGGCGAGCCGACGTAGCCCGTCACATAGTCCGGATCATCCGACCAGCAAAGCTCGGCTACCGTGCCGGGTCCGTGAGCCACCTTCGATGCCAGGACAAGCGCTTCACGCGGATGATCGCCGCCAAGACCCTTGCCGCGCATCTTTGCTTCATACTCAGCCGTGTCAGCGCTGTCCATATTGCTGCAGCGGACCCCGCGCTCTCCGCGGCCGTCGAGCCTTTCGCCCGTCTCCGCATCCATCACGATTGCGCCCCTCATGCTGTCTTCCAGTGCTTCCAGAGAAGCGATGCCCCGCCTAACCGCCAAAGGAGAAACACCCGCGCGGATGAGCTCAGCCTCCGCTGCCCTGTGTCCCTCGGACTTCTCGCTCGTGTCGATCTGGTAAAGCGGAAGCATCAGGCAGTACGAAACCGCCGCATCCGGCACCTCTTCCACCTTCACCTGAATGAAATCCGCGCATCCTCTCTCATGCTCCCTTGCACGGCGCATCATGGAAATCACCGTCTCATCCACCAGATCCTCAGAAACAATCCGCTCCGCTCCAGAAATGTGGCGCCCGCCCTTGCCATGGGTCCCGCCCAGGCTCGAACGCATCTTCACACTGTACAACATTTACGGTCTCCTTTGTCAACTTGCATTGTTATTATTGTCAACCTTATGGGTAAAAAATATGCCGAAGCATCGCTCCGGTTCCATATATCTACTTTATTTCTTTCTATTATTTAATAGTAACAGGACTCTTTTGTCAAGGTGTTTGAATGTGCGATGTTAACAAAATAACTAAAACGCATGTGCAGGGATTCAAAAGAGCCTCCATGTAAAAAGGACTTCCGCAGGCGTAGGAAGTCCTTTTTAAGGTGTGTTGCAGGCACCTTTGCTGCCCAGCCCTAGGAGAGGTTCTCCCGGCCGCGTCTCCGCCCTCGAGAAGGGAAGTGAAGCGAAGACCCCGCCCGGTAGATAGGGATGGACTTTATGGAATGCCCTTCAAATCCAGCGGGGATCGCCGCTGGATTCATTGGACTCATTCCCTGTACCAGTTTTTCTATTTCAAGAAATGAGCTTTCGCCATTTCATCATGTCATCTTCCATCCGCTGCATAGAACAAGAGCTTCCATGACAGCCGCTCTCATTCTGCAGGAACCGTCCCCCGCGCGGCGCATCCCCCGATGCACGCCGCGGACGATTTGTGGATGTTCTCCTGCTGACTAACGAAACCCGCTGGCAGGAAACAGTCGGCGCGTCCTTGCATGACACGGCCCGCCCCTGCCGCCTTCCCCCGGGATAAGCAGCAAGGCCATGTCTTGACGCTTCGTTGATACTAAGTATACATTTTCTTTACAAAAGCAGTCAATATGATATACCATACATTAATATTTGATTTAAATCTCCCCTTTTTTCATCATTTCCATGCAAGAATACGCATGTTAGAAATAAAATTCCCATTCTCAATAAAGTCAAAAATCGAATTATTTTGTTTGAATTTATTCTGGATAAACAGTCAGAAAGTATACGGCTTTATCAAAATGACGTTGCTTTTTAAATCTATTTGAAAATTATGTTTTAGAATAAAAGCCAGTATTCCCGTTATAGTTTGAAATATTTCCTTGATATTCCTAAATGCAGCATATTCTATATAGGCTCTTTTAAAAATAAGAGTACCGAATCATTTTTATCAAAATATCAATTAGAATCAGACATTTCGCGTAAAGTCTATGCATCTTAGCCCCGTCTTTACCGGACTTTATCAAAAAATCAGATCAAAGTCTCCATTTTCATTTAGGTGAATGCCATCGACTAAAACTCATGTATATCCTGTAACCTATGAAATGAGAGGGATTGATAGAAGAAATCACAGAGCTATGAAAAAAGCAAATGATATTGGGAATGGGAGAGGAAGATGGAGGAAAATGCATTTCCACGAGCGAAGCGAGGTTTAAGGGTGTTAACCTTGCTTCGAAAGGAGAAGGTGGCAGCGTAGCTGACGAATGAGATGTAGTTCCATCAGCCGCCAGGCTGGTTTTGCGGTTTTTATGAGGTGGTTCATCTCCCAGGCTGCAAGCCGGCTGTATGGTTTTTCATCTTTTTCATATAAAATGCTAAAACCGCACAACCTCGCTCTGCTCGATGAACCTTTTATAAAAACCAATGAATACTGCACCCCTTTCGTCAGCAACAGTTAAATGATAGGCTGACCGCCCTTCCCCGCTGAGGCAGGGCAAAACCTTCCGCACCGGCACGTACCGCCATGTCACTGCGATGTACTGAGTTTTGATTTCCACGAGCCTTCCGAAATGAAATTCCACACAAAAAAGCCTCCCGCGCACTTGGGAGGCTTTTCTGCTTTTCCTTTGTTCAGAGTCAGGCTTTTTATTATTTTATACGCCGACTTTCGCGGCAAGTTTTGCGATGATCTGCTGCTGTTTTTCGTTGATTTCCTTCTGTTCTTTGAGCATGGTTTCGAGCTGACCGATTCTCTGATCCTGGGAGGCCAGTTTCTTGTTTTGTTCAGCGACGTGTTTCTTGAGGCTTGTCAGTTCTTTGGCTGCTTCACCTGGGTAGACCTTCTTTACATTTCCTCTTTCACCGACTTTGAAGGAGGCGCCGACGGTAACCATGTTATCGTTGTAACCTACGGTCGTTCCCAAAGAGAGAAGCGTGTCGTCATTCGGATGGTAGAAAGCGCCGAGGGCGAGGGCCTGCTGGTCTTTGTAGGAACCACCGGAGACGGCGACGTTTTACTTGCTGTCCGGATCATAGTCGACCGGATGAAGGCCCGCCAGAGCGGCTGCACCTGCGCCGACTTCATCGACACGGTGATCGAGGTCGCCTACGCGGTTGTCGAGCTGTGTCAGGTGGGTCGTGTTATTGGTAATGCTGCCCTTGAGTTCATGAATCTGCGAGCCGTTGACGGCGTCCGTGGACGATGCGGAAATTTCTCCAGGCGCGACGTTTGTCACTTTCCTGCCGCCTGCATTGATGCCGCCCGACGTCATGGACGGACCGCCTTTTATGCTGACGCCATCGTTATTGATGGTAGTATTTCCTGCTTTGACGCTGTCGACGGTGATGTCTTTCTTGAGCGATACTTTCAGCGAATCTCCGGAAATACTGGTTTCCGTATTCGTGCTGTCCCCAAGGATCGAGAGGGTGCCCTTCGGGGAAATCGATGCGCTGTTCCCGTCGTCTGCCTTGAAGCTGGTCGGGTCCGTGACGTTCCTGATCACGACGACTTCACCATTATCGACACTTGTATTACTGTCCGGGGTAATTGGAAGAATCGTCGTCCCGCCGGAATTAGCGCCCGATGTTCCTGTATTTCCTGCGCCTGCAGTGCCTGCCGTGTCTGCAGTGGCCAGGCTGGAATGCGTCGTGACTGCTGTTTTCGTATTCGTTCCTGCGGCCGTATTTCCTACGCTGGCGGATGTATGGCCCGTCTCGGATGTGGTGCCTGTGATATTCGCGCTGATGGTGTACATACCGTCAGACGTCTTGATGACCTGGATGCCGTTGCCTGCCTTGATATTTGGCTGCGTCGCATTCTGCCGGGCGAAGACAACCTTCTTCAGCTGCGCCACGTTGACGGCATCGGTGTCCTGCGTGCCAGCTGCGACGCCCGTGATCTGACGGGTGATGCCTTTGAAAATATCGCCGACAGAAACGGCGCCTCTTGTCGATTTCCAGGCCGGGGACGTATTCAGGGAAAGAAGATTTGTCAGCGGATCATAGCCTGCATAACCAGCTGCCGTACCTGCCACAGAGCCCGAACCGAAGGCCGCGCCGCCAGAGGCTGTCGCATAGGAATTGTAACCGACAGCGACGATATCATCGCTTGTCATCTGCGTCGCATTGCTGTCTGCCGACCCGATGACGACGGAACGGTCAGCGCCGAAAAGGTAACGGTTGTCGCCGATGACCTGCGACATCTTCGAAACAAGAACAGTATTGGCTGAACCTATAGAAGTGACATTCTGTACATTGATGGCTGAATTACCATAACCGATTTGGATATCTTTTGCATTTTCTGCTGCACCATCCGTAGTGGACAAAACATTATTCACGCCGAACATCTGCGACAGGTTTGTATTCGTTGTACGGTTCCTATCGCCCAAAACCTGCGTCCTATCTGCATTCGTCACGCCATTGACAGCGCTGAGGGCAGAAACATGCTGCACGGCGGATGCCGTATTTCCCACACCGGACAAGATATTGGATGCGCTTGGCGTCTTCTCTGTCCCGGTGATGGAATTCTTAGCGCCTGCTATCAGAGAGGAATTGACATAAGAAGCGCTGTTTGTATCACCAATCATGACGCTGCCTTTGGTGTTCTCCACATTGGCGTTGTCATCCATGACAATGGAGCTTGTTACATAGCTTCCCTTGCTGCCCGTTCCGATGACCGTCGTATTGTTTGCTCTCGTGAAACTATTGTTGTATCCGTCGATCATGACATACTTGTCGCTATCAAAGAGGCCGTTTTGGCCCTTAAGTTCATTCCCTGTACCAAGGACCTGGGCAAAGGATACGCTGTCGACCTTGTTCCCATTGCCGATGGCCATGACAGCGCCGCCTGGATTTTTTTTGGCTCCGTCAATGATTGCATCCTGCATGGCTTTTGGAGAATCAAGCGGCTGGCTCAGAATCATCGTTGCCGAAGTGACTCCCCATGTATTTTTCACCTCATTGCCCGTGCCGATGGCGATGGTTCCGCTGCTGTTATTGACACGGTTTCCCGTCCCGATGATGGAGTTTTCCGCGCCGGAATGAGGAAAGGCGGCAATCGATTCATTGGAGTTCAAGGAACCGACGACAGTGCCAAATGCATTCTTATATCCATCAAGAATGGTATCGACCACATGGAGTTCCTGATACTGGCTCGACTGCACATTGTAGCTGCCATAGGTCGTCGTGAACATGCCGTTTGCATACAAATTCGTGCCGACCGTCGTCGAGGCCACGCCTAGCTGCCTGCCGGCTGCAGGACTGAAGCCGTACGTGCTGAATTCCGATCCCTTCGTATCCCCGATCTCCACATCCGCTCCCAGATTATGCGCGCCGATTTCAATCGATCCTGCCCTTGCGAAAGAATTCGTGCCGATGGCAATTCCTTCCGGCAGATTTTCCTTCGCTTCCGTGTTGCCAGCTATGGTGTAACCAAATCTGTCATCATCTTTGCCTCTCTCCTTGCCATATCCGAAGGAAAGAAGTGCCTCCTCCGTTCGTGTGCCCAGATCGATCTTCGCATTATTTCCAATGGCGATACTCATGCCCTTCGGGCGGGTATTGACCGGATCCATGCCATATTAGATAAATGCCCCCTGGCCCTTTACGATATCATTGGAGGGTGCAGCCTGCGCAGGCAGCGCCGCACTCGTACAAAGCAAAAGGGCGCAGACAGAAGCAAGGAAAAGGCGTACCTTTTCCCCCTGACATCTGCTGCATCTGGAAATACGTGCATTAAAACTACTCTTCGAAATCATAGTACATCCCCCCGGCGGTCCACAAACGATACCTTTCCAAATTAAGCAGCCGCCATGGACCCTTTCCCCCGAAAAAGTCCTTTCAAGGCGTACTGCCGGATCGGGGCGCCGCGTTTGCCAGTGACAAGCTCCATGAACCGCCTGAAATTCCCTGGTTCCAGGCCGGCCCATTCGTTGATAGAGAATCCCCCTCAAACGCGCGCTTTTAATCTCCCGTTCTCGTCTTAAATATATAGTAATTACGATATTAAGAGGAATACGAGTCAGAGATAAGAGGTTGACACTTTTGTTATAGGTATCAAGGAAATCAGGGTAAATTAAGTGTCCTATCCTATTCCGTTATATGCTTCCCATCGTTCCGCGATTGGATTCGGCACTTTTTGTAAAAAATAACTCGGTCTTATGAGAAACCCTCAAGAACGGACGCACTCTTCTTTTAAGAACATATAGAAAACTTCATGGACACATCCGCCCTGCTGTACGTGTATCTTATGTGATTCCTTGATAGAGTGATAAAGGAAATGAATAGGATACTAGAGGATATAAAGGAAATGGATGGGAAGATGATCTGACGAATGGTACACCGCGCATTTCCCAAGCGCCGCTAACCTCGCCTTCCCAGACGGGGAAAAAGGGCCGTAGGCCGGTCTTGACCTTGCCCTGGAAGGGAAGGTGTCGGCGGAGCCGACGGATGAGTTGCATTTCCTCGGACAGAGTCCGGTTGTATGGTTTTTAAAGGTGCAATTTCTAAAATCGGGGTGCAGTATTCATTGGTTTTTAAAATATGAAAAGGTTCCACGCGCAAAGCTGCGGTTGTATGGTTTTTCATGGTTTTTCATGTTTTTCCATGCTCCCCATCCCACGCAAAAAGGACTTCCTTGACGAGAGAAGTCCTTTTCACTCGAATAGGCCTGAATAGCAGGTTCTGCCTTTCGACTGTCCGTCATGCGGCCATCCGACTAGTATGGGAAGGGGGTCGGACCGGTCTTTAATTGGGAAGGTCATGACGAACTATATGGAATGCCCGATGAGAGGGGAAGATTGGAGTTTGGAGATAGATGTGCCCCCTCATGCGATGCTGATTCCCGTATGGGATGAATGGAAAATTTCCTTAGAAAGTTCCCGGTACATGCCGGCAGCCGATCAGCCTGGGCTGGCGCTCTGCCGTAAAAAACAAAAATCGCAGTCAAACGCGGGGAAGAAGACGGACTTCCTTGCCTGGCGTTCGCTGCGAAAAAAGGTGCTTTGAAAACGTTTCAAAATCGTAAGAGCCCCCCTGGCGGCTTGCGAGTATATCGCCGCGGTGGTTACGGTGATTCCCTTTCCCCCGAAAGAAAATTCACGTCCGTCCCCCGGACCACTGCTTGATCGGGATGCTGATGCAGGATCTTCCGGCCGTTCTCTGGAAACTCCCCAGTCTCCTCGGATCTGCCTTGATGAAAGATCTCCGTTAATTATCAGCGTATTTAAATCTCCCGTTCTTTGACTTCAATATATAATAAAAGGGAAATTATAAGAAATACTAATAAGAGATAAGAAGTTTATACTTTTATTATAAGTCGATCGGTTTGTTCTAACTTCCTTTACTCCTATGCATTCCTGCGATAGGTTTCCTCTTTTCAGCTGCAAAAATACACTTGTTTTCCCTAAAATCAGATACTAATTCCCTATTTTCCCTAAAGGCGGACACTCGTTTTGCGATCTTCTTTCAGCAGATCATAGAAATATTTGTGAATGAGCCCGTCATTTCATACGCGCATCTTATAATCTTCCCTTACTCGCTTATAACAGATTCTGATTAGTAACGGCAATTTCATGGATATCAGAAGTATCAGAACTTCAACGAAAAAGGCCCTCAGGTAAGCTGAGGGACAGCGATATGACAAAATGTACAATCATTTCGCCACAGTCCTTTTTCTATTGGAATATTCTATTATCGGATTATCCAGCACTTATATGCGCCGGCTTTGTCTGAATACCAAAAAACCTCGCTTCGCTCGAGGAAATGAACCTCCTCAGGCGACTCTGTCGCCAGCTCCCCCTACGGGGCAAGCTCAAAAAAACCCTTAAACCGAACTTCGTTCGAGAAATGCTAAAGGCAGTATTTACCTAATTTTGTCACAGCTTTTTTTTTGATGGCCATATTATGGAAAGCCCAAGAGAATGGAAATCTGGAAAAATCTTCCTCTCAGGCGTTTTCCCTTATTCCGTCACTCCGGTCTTTGCCATAAGTTTCCGGATCAGGATTTCCTGTCTGGCGAGTTTAATATCTGAAGCAGCATCCGTCTTTGAGTGTACGGAAATTTCCAAATCTTGCTATCAGTATAAATGAAATCAGTCTCCAAGAGAAATCGTAATCACCAATAGGTTCTTTCCAGCCTGCTATAAGCGTTTGTGCCATCTTCAAGAAATTCCAGCAAAAAAGACTCCTAGTCGGAAACCAGAAGTCTTTTTCACCGCCGTCGTCCATGATGGAGAGTGGGACGATGGCACACCCGTCTGCAGCCGGGATTACGGGCTGCGCGGTATGGAGACGCAGCCGTCAAGGCGGAAGGTTCATCCAGGGAGGGAGCAGACGGGCAATATGGATGGTCCCGCAGCGGACCGGGGAGTGAAAACGTAAGTTTAACTGTCCGGCCGCGGGGCGGTCCTTCGGCAGGGCGCCTGACCCGGGAAGGATGCGCTGATAGATGCACTTTGTTTGCATCTCCTGCCATCTATAGTATAAACCAATTTTTTATTTAGATAAAATCGCAGTATTTCATAAGGTCCCCTCTCTTCTTGAATAAGCGTTAAAACCTAACGATTTTCATCCTATTTCTCCTGCTAAAGGCCAGAAAAGAGTGTATAATAAAAGGGATAATTTCTTCAGAAAGAGGGCTCACCATGAAAATCGCAATTGCAGGCACAGGCTACGTCGGCCTCTCCAATGCCATCCTCCTCTCCCAGCACCACAAGGTTACTGCCGTGGACGTCATCCAGGAAAAAGTGGATATGGTCAACAGGAAGGAATCCCCGATTGTCGACGATTACATCAAAGACTACCTGGCGCACAAGGATCTCGACCTCACTGCCACCATGGATGGCGACAGCGCGTACAGGGACGCAGACCTGATCGTCATCGCCGCTCCGACGAACTATGACACAGAGACGAACCACTTCGACACATCGGCCGTCGAAGCCATCCTCTCCCAGATCCAGCGCGTCGGCTCCAAGGCCATCGTCGTCATCAAATCCACCATCCCGATCGGATACACCCAGGAAATTTCCGCCGTCTATCCTGACCTTTCCATTCTCTTCGCGCCGGAATTCCTCCGCGAAGGCAAAGCTCTCTACGACAACCTCTACCCGTCCCGCATCATCGTCGGGATCCCGAAAGGAAAAGAAGCCCTCCGCCCCGAAGCAGAAAAATTTGCAGCCCTGGAACAGGAAGGCGCTGTCCGCGAGAACATCCCGGTCCTCATCACAGGATCTTCTGAAGCAGAGTCCATCAAACTCTTCTCCAACACCTTCCTCGCCATCCGCGTTGCCTACTTCAATGAAATCGACACCTATGCCGAAGAAAAGGGCCTGAAGACCGCTGACATTATCAAAGGCATGGGCTACGATCCCAGAATCGGAGACTTCTACAACAATCCGTCCTTCGGCTACGGCGGATACTGCCTGCCGAAAGACACCCGCCAGCTCCTCTCGAACTTCGAAGGCATCCCGGAAACCATGATCCGCGCCGTCGTCGATTCCAACGAGACAAGGAAATCCTTCATCGCTGACCGCATTGCCGCCAGAAATCCGAAGAAAGCCGGCATCTACCGCCTCATCATGAAGAGCGGCAGCGACAACTTCCGCTCTTCCGCCATTCAGGGCGTCATCGAGCGTCTGAGGGACAAGGACATTCCCCTTCTCATCTACGAACCGTCTTACAAGGGAGACTCCTTCATGGGCATCCCCGTCACCAAAGACCTTCAGCAGCTCAAAGATGAATGCGACATCATCCTCACCAACCGCGAAGAAAAAGACCTCGAAGACGTCAAGGATAAAGTCTACACCAGAGACCTCTTTACCAGAGACTAAGGAACCCTATAGTAAAAGCAAAAAGAACTATTGTGAAATGAAAAATCACTTCGCAATAGTTCTTTTTATTGTCCAATCTTTATTTCTGCGTTTCTTCCTTTTTCAGCCTGTCATATTCCTTCTTCAAGGCCGCAAAGGTTTCATCGCTGATATCATGCTCGATCTTGCATGCATCGTCGAGGGCGTGCTTTTCGGAAACGCCCATGGATTCCAGAATGTAGGAAAGGACCTGATGCCTTTCATAGATCCGCTCGGCGATCGTCTGTCCTGCCTCCGTCAGATGGATGCAGTTGGATTCATCCACCGTAATCAAGCCTTCCTGGCGAAATTTCTTCATGGCAATGCTGATCGTGGGCTTGGAATACCCCATTTCATTGGCCACGTCGATGGATCTCACTGTTCCAAGGCGCTTCTTCAATACAAGGATCGTCTTCATATACATTTCCGTTGCTTCATGTACTTCCATGAGATCACCTGCTTTCGTCAAGAATCATTTTATCATCCATGCTGTATTTTACCATACAGTGTATCTATTATAACTTTTCGCCCCCTGTATAGCAAACCGATGGGCATGGGGCTTGGGCATGGAAAATCCCGGAAAATGCGCGTTCCCTAGTGCCGCTAATACTTGCCTTCCCAGACGGGGAAGGTGCCCGAAGGGCGGATAGGGTTGATTACCTCGCAGCGGAGCTGCGGTTTTGTGGTTCCCCTTCAGCTTATCATCTGCCATCCAAGTTGATTAATTGGCTGAACGCTAGAATATATCCCATCAAAAAGGACCGCGGCAAAATGATGGCACATTTTGCCACAGCCCCAATTTTATGTTTCCAGGCGAACCGCCTGTCAGGAAACAGCACTATCCCTGTGCGGCGATTCTCCTGTGCTGGATTTCCGTTTCTTCTCCCATGAGATGGTTCACGCTTTCAAGGAGTGTCTGCGTCATATTGACCTGCCAGAACTGATTGGCTTCGGTCAGCTGGTACAGGTAGCCGTTATGCTTCCAAAGGCCGTAGTCTTCCCACAATGGTCCCAGGAATTCCATGCTGGCCAGTTTTTCTTCCCTCTGGATCAGTTTATCAAGGTCGAGCCTGCTCTGATTCATCTGCCCCTGGATATCTTCTTTTAGATGGGCATTGGGCGACTGGTTCATCAGGAACATCATCGGTTTTCTTCCTTCATCGATGGCCTTTTCATAGGCCGGAAGCCTGCGGTCGAGCATGGTGGAAAGACCGTCGACATGGCCGCCAGCCCCGCAGCCAAAGGGGAAGAGGTGCGTACCGAAGCGGGCCTGCGTATTGTAGAGGCTCCGCTCCCTGTTGTTCCTTGCCCAGTGGCAGAAACTGAGGCGCTTGTATCCCTGTGCGTCGAGGTAATTCTTGCCGAAGGAGAACATGGCAGACTGCACCTGCGTCGGTGCGGCCGGAGGGCGTTTCCCTCTCTGGATGGCCAGATTGAGGTCGCTGTGTTCAAAGACATTCAGCTGGTAGAGATCAGCACCGTCGATGCCCGATTCCACGAGCGTTTCCACGTCCTTGTGCCACACGTCCATCGTTTGGTACGGCAGCCCGTACATGAGGTCGATGACGACAGCGCACTGGTTGTAGGACAGAAGCTCCTGCAGGTGGGAGAATACCGTCTCCCCGTCGTCGATGCGGCCCACGGCCTGACGGACCTTCGTATCGAAGGACTGCACGCCGAGCGACATGCGGTTCACGCCGTTTCTGAACCATACGTCCATCTTCTCCGGGACGAGGTCATGCACACGGCCTTCGAAGGTGAGTTCGTAGTCATTGGCAAGCGGCAGACATCTCTGGATCGTGGAAAGAAGGCGGCCTGCATTTTCAGGAGAGAGGGAGGTCGGTGTGCCGCCTCCGATGAATACGGCCTGAATCGGCGCGCTGGAGAGTCGCGGGGAATCCGCACCCATCTCGATGTCCTTTACCAGATGGTCGATGTAGCGGTCTTCTTCGTCCTGGTTCGTCCCGTTCTGGAAGAAGGGGGCAGTAGAGGCATTTCGTCTTGCAGAAGGGAATATGGATATAAGCCATCTGCGTCGGATGCCCTTCCACGGGCTTTGCCATGATATCCCGCCAGACCTTCTGCGCCATGGGAGGCGGCACCATGCTCCCTCCCATGGCGGCATGGACGACCCTCTTGCTGTCGAAAGCCAGACGGAGCGGCTCATCCGTCTTCCTTCCGAACTGCATCACCCTCTTCTCGGGCGTCAGCTGGTCAAAATAATTTCTTAAATCCATCGCACTCTCCTTACTTTTCAGCCTGGATGAAATTCATCACATTCCGGGCAAAAGCGGCTGCATTCTCAAGGTCTGCTGCATCCGGATGCGTGGAAGCTTCCTTGTGGCGCGCCTCGCTTTCCGGATTTCTTCCATGCGGATTGTCTGCCGGGAAACGCTTGTACATCGCTTCGATCAGCTGGGGATCGACTTTGCCCTGGCAGATAAATGTGCCTGCCGGTTTCTTTCCTTCCGGAAGAAGGGAGGCGCCGTTCTTGAGGCAGTCCTGTGCATGGCTGCTGGCCGGATTGACGCCGACCGTCGCGAAGACAGCCACATGGCGGTTATGGAGATTTTCCAGAACCTTTCTGGATGCATCATCGGCCGTGCCCTTGTCGACCCAGAAGCCCATGAAGACGCAGTCATAATCAGAGAGAGACTCATTCATCTCGCGGATATTGCGGCAGGGCGTCCCCTCCGGCAACGCAGAAGCGATCGCCTCTGCCACCATCTTCGTATTCCCGGTCCTTGTCGAATATAAAACGATACTTTTCATGAAGTCCTCCCTTAGAATTTAAATGTCACGCCGGTTCTCCAGGTGCGTCCGTAAATGGAGTAATCATCGTCATCGGAGAATGTCTTGTCGAAAATGTTGTCGACGCCGGCATAGATCTGTGTCGACTTGGAGATGTCCTTGGTAACGACGAAATTGGTCGTGCTGTAGGTGTAGTTCTTTCCTTCGCCGTCGAGGTAATCCTTGTACCAGAGGTTGTAGAGAGATGCGGTCCACGGATTTTCCTTCGCATCGGTCCAGGAAATCTGCACGAGGCCGTTCATGCGCGCGTTTTCAGAAATGCGGGCATTCGTTTCCTTGTCTCTGGCATCCAGGTAGGTCAGGTTCACCTTGGCATCCCAGTGCTTGTTGAAGCGGTAGCTGTATTCCCCTTCGACGCCGTCCATGACCGCATTGTCGATATTGACGTACTGGTAGCGGACGATTCTTCCGAAGCGGCCGAGCAGCTGGGAATTGATCATGTTCTTGATCTTATTGTGGAAATAGGTCACCTTGCCAGCGCCGTTTCCTCTTTCAAATTCAAGGCCGATATCAAAGGTTCTGGACTTTTCTGCCTCGAGATCGCTGTTGCCCCAGACCTGGATGTGCTTACCATCCATGCCGACGGCACTAGTCCTTCCTTTATGCGGAGCCGGGATGCTTCGAAGAGCGACCTGCTGGTGGCGGTGACGGCCATGGATGAGGTCAATATTATCGCCTGCATGCTGGCGAAGAAGAACGGCATTCCCCATACCATCGCCCGCATCCGAGATCCGAAATTCCTCTCGGAGCCGGTGGACTACATCAAGGAGAATTTCGACATCGACCTGGTACTGAGTCCGGAGCTCATTACGGCCCGTGAAATCAGCCGGCTGGTGATGACGCCCTCCGCCATTAACGTGGAGGATTTTGCAAAAGGCCGGGTGCGTCTTCTGGAAATGAAACTCAGTCCCCGCTCTCCCTTTGCCCATAAGGAATTAAAGGACATCACCCTGCCGCCATCCGTTCTCATCGCCCTCATCCTCCGGGACCACCACATGATTATCCCCCACGGCAGTGACAGGCTGCTGCCGCTGGACAACGTGTATTTCCTTGGAAATCCGGAATCCCTTGCAGAAATTTCATCCCACGGCCATGCCAAGTACCAGCGCCGGACGAAGAAGGCCCTCATCATCGGCGCCGGCCGCACGGGGCAGGCCCTGGCTCCCATGCTGGAGAAGCAGGGGATTTCAGTGAAGGTCATCGACAATAATGAAGACCACTGCCAGCAGATGGTGGAAAGGCTGAAAAAGGGCATGGTCCTCTGCGGCGACGGCACGGACATGGACATGCTTACCCAGGAAGGGGTATCGGAGGCGGACACGGTTATCTGCACCACCAAGGACGAAAGGCTGAACCTCATGATGGCCCTTCTGGCAAAACATCTGGGCGCCGGACAGACCATGGTGCGGGTGACCCGCACGGAATACATCGCCCTCATGCAGCAGGTGGGCATCGACATCGTCCTGTCCACCCGCCTTCTCGCGGCCGGTGAGGTGCTTGCCTTTGTGCGGAGCGGAAGCGTGGTTTCTGTGTCCCTGCTGGAAGGGGCCAGGGCAGAGGCTTTGGAAATCGTCATTCCCGAAGGTTCCAAGGCCGCCGGAAAGCCCCTCATGAAGGCGAATCTCCCCAAGTCCTGCCTGGTAGGCGCCTATGTGCGGGATGGCAGGGTTTACATTCCTGACGGCCATTCCGTCCTTGCCGCCGGTGACAGCGTCATTCTCATTGCAGAGGCGGACAGGGCGCAGGACGTGATTTCCTATTTCAAAGGCAGGGACTAGTATGAACATCCGCATCATCCAATCCATGCTCTCCCGCATCCTTCTGGGCGCCGGCGCCGTGCTCCTTCTTCCCCTCCTTCTGTCCCTTTATTACGGAGGGCCGGTGCTTTCCTTCCTCATCCCTGCCCTGCTGTCCCTTCTTCTTTACCTTCTTCTCCGCAGAAGAAATCTATCTCCCAATGTGAGCCTCACGCCCCGGGAGGGCACCGCCATCACCGCCCTTTCCTGGATTGCCGTGTCCCTGCTCTATGCCATTCCCTATATCTGTTCCGGCACCCTCTCCCCGCTGGACGGACTGGTGGAAAGCGTGTCCGGCCTCACCGGCACCGGGGCCACCGTCATCAATGACCTTTCGCCCCTGCCGCCGTCCATTCTTTTCTTCCGCGCCATGACCCACTGGCTGGGAGGTCTGGGCATCATCGTCATCTTCGTGGCCCTCTTCCCCCAGGCCGGACGGGGCACCACGAAAATGGTGAATGCCGAAAGCACAGGACCCACCTCTTCCAAGCCCCTCCCCCGCATCAAAGAAACGGCACTGGCCCTTTTCTGCGTGTACTTTTGTTTCACCGCCGCTGCCACGGCGGCCTTAATGCTATGGGGCATGGGTTTCTGGGAAGCATTGGACCATGCCTTCTCCACCATTGCCACCGGCGGTTTTTCCACCAGAAATGAAAACATTGCCTACTATCACAGCTTTTCCCTGGAAATGATACTCACCTTTTTCATGGTTATTTCCAGCGCCAACTTCGGCCTCTACGTGGACGCCTGGAAACGGGGTCTCCATGTACTCCTGCAGGATACGGAATTCAAAGTCTACCTCCTCATGGTGGCAGCGGCGGTCCTTCTCATCACCGCCTCCCAGGTGCTTCAGGGCCATATGCCCCTTCCGGAATCCCTCCGGGAAGCCCTCTTCCAGTCCGCCTCCCTGTCCTCCACCACCGGCTACGTATCCGCCGACTTCGACCAATGGCCTTCCTTTGCTAAATTTATCCTTCTCCTCATCATCATAGCCGGAGGCTGCGGCGGCTCCACCGCCGGCGGGCTGAAGGTAATGCGCCTCATTCTTCTCTTCAAATGCTTCTCCGCCATTCTGAAGCTCCACATGCACCCAAGGGCGGTTTTCCACATGACCGTGGGAAAGGAAAAATTCTCCCGGAATACGGTACTCTAGGTGCTGGCCTTCTTCTTCATCTACATGGCCCTCTCCACCCTGTGGGCAGGGGCCATGATGTTTGACGGCCTTGCCTTCATGGACGCCCTGGGCGTGGCCTTCTCCACCATGAGCTACGACGGCCCCGCCTTCGGTGCATTCGGCGCCACCTGCACCTACGCAGCCCTGCCGGATTTCTCCAAGGTCATCGTCTGCCTGTCCATGCTCTTCGGAAGGCTGGAATCCGTAACCCTCCTCTCCATTTTCATCCCTTCCTTCTGGAAAAAGAGCGGATGGTGAGGATGAGATGATAGAAGATAGACGATAGATAATAGAAATTAGAAGATAGAAGGTAGAAGGTAGACAGTCAGACTTCAGACGGTCAGACAATCAGACACCTGCGACCCCCTACTGTCATGTTGAGCGGGGCTGCACGGCGGTATTGGCGGTAAGTGTTTTATTTCCTATTGATACTCTGAGCCCAGAAATCTCCCGCCACAATGTTGCTTGTCCCGTTTCGGAGTGAGATTTCTCCACTCCACTTCTTTCCGGTCGAAATGACAGGGGCGGCGGGCTGTGTACAGGCGTTTGAGGAAGAAACAGAATGGCACAGGTGCTGCCCCACCTCTACTGTCATTTCGAGCGGGGCGGCATGTCGGTATGAGGGTAAAGGTTTTATCCTCTATTGATACTCTGAGTCGGGAACTCTCCCGCCAATAGGGCTTGTACTATTTCGGAGTGAGATTTCTCCACTCTGTGGAGACTCTGCATAGAGTCTCCAAGTCAGCCGAAGTTGGCCTCCAGCCTGCCCAATAAGAGGCTTTCCTATTGGCGGCTGACCGGCTCCGGTTGAAATGACAGGGGCGGCGAGCTGTGTACAGGCATCTCTGAAAGAAGCAGAATGGCACAGGTGCAGCCCCCCCTCTACTGTCATTTAGCGGGGCTGCACGCCGGTATGAGGGTAAAGGTTTTATACTCTATTGATACTCTGAGTCGAGAAATCTCCCGCCGTCATGAGGCTTGTACCATTTCGGAGTGGGATTTCTCCACTTCGCTTCGCTCCGGTCGAAATGACAGGGGCGGCGGGCGAAGATAGAAGATAGAAGATAGAAGTTAGAAGTTAGACAGTCAGACCTCAGACGGTCAGACTTCGGACACGCTGCCCACTCTACTGTCATTTCGAGCGGGGCTGCATGTCGGTTTTGGCGGCAAATGGTCTGTGTCCTATTGATGCTCTGAGTCGAGAAATCTCCCGCCACAATGCAGCTTGTCCCATTTCGGAGTGAGATTTCTCCACTCCACTTCGTTCCGGTCGAAATGACAGAGACGGCGGGCTGCCGACGGTCATTCACTCCAAATACGGGCATTCAAAAAAGCGTGGAAACGAAGCTCCACGCTTTTTTGATGTCCCTATTTCTTCTCGCCGAAGAGGCGGAGGAGGTAAATGAAGATGTTAATGAAATCCAGGTACAGGGTGAGGGCGCCCATGATGGCTATCTTCTGTCCTTCGTCGGTGGCCCGGGAATGATAGGTGAGGGCCAGGCGTTTGATGGACTGGGTGTCATAAATGGTGAGGCCCGTGAAAATCAGGATGCCGGCGTAGGAAATAAGCATCTGCAGCAGGGTGCTGTCGAAGAAGAAACCCACGACCGTGGCCAGGATGATGCCGAAAAGTCCCATGAGGCACATATTTCCCAGCTTCGACAAATCCGCCTTCGTCACATAGCCGTACACCGACATGATGCCGAAGGTGCCGGCGGTCATGAAGAACACGCCGCCGATGGAAGAAAGGGTGTAGGTCAAAAATACCGCCGACAGGGTAATGCCGTTCAGCACCGAATACACCAGAAACATGACCGCCGCCGTTTTCAGAGACATTTTCCCCATGGCAGAGGACAGACGCCATACCAGGGCAAAGGTGGCCACGATGAGCACCAGGGTGCCGGTGCGGCTTCCCATGAAAAGCCCCCGGAGCAGGGCATTATCCGCCACGAACCATGCGCTGAATCCCGTCACCACCAGGGCGATGGCCATCCAGGCATACACATCCTTCATGAGACCGGGCATATTGATGGAAATACTTTTCTCCCGTTCCGCTGTCAATTCATCATACATAGAAAGACTCCTTTCTGAATGAAATATCTTATATCGATTTATTTGAGAAAAGAAGCGGCCTTCGCAAAGAATGCCGCCCTTTTACTTTTATATTTATATTGTAACACAGCCTGTACAGTGTCACATCATCTGTACATCCTTATACGCCGGCGCTTTCACCCACTGCCCGTGAATATCCACAAGCCCCCAGAGCCCGTGGGATTTCACCGGTGCCAGGCCATGCCGGAAAGGCCGCGCCGCCTCTCCTTCCGGAAGGGTGAAAAGAATCTTTCCTTCCCGGTCCAGAGCATGGATTTTCTTTCCCTCCTCCAGCCAGGCCAGCCCCTCTTCCGCATAGGGCTGCATAACGGCGCCGGAGGGAAACTCACGAATGGCTCCGCTTTCTCCGGCAAGCACCGTTTTGCCGCCCATTTCATAAAGCACGCGGTCTTCCCCGAGGAATGTAATCCGGTCATAGAGGAAATCCATGACCTGCCTGCCGTCCTCCAGACGGAAGGCACCCATCTTTCCTTTTTCCTTATCCCTCAGAGTCACCAGCCCTTCCTCTTCATAGAGCATGCCGCCGGAAAGGTCATAGCGCCCCGGCGGGATGATGTACTCTCCCTTCCGGTTCACAAAGCCCAGAAGGCCGTGGTCCTTCACGAAGGTGCCCCATTCTGTCATGGGATATACCTCGTCGGAGCGGCTGTCCACCACGATACGTCCCTGCCGGTCCAGATAGCCCCGCTTCACGCCATCATAGGAAAAAGAGGAAGCATTTCATCGCCTCCGCCGCTGCCGCCAAGGCCCCCAAGCACGTAATGATAGTCTCCGTAGGTCACCATAAACCACTGACAGAGACTGTAAGCCACCCGCAGGCACAGCTTCGCATCCTCCAGAGGAGAATAGTCGTCATGAACTGCCTGATTCCCCAATTTCCTTAAAATGGTCAGACTTTTTGCCTCCTGCGGAAGCAGATAGTCCTCCGCCAGAAGCCATCGTATCCGCGCCACCTGTGTATGGTCTGTGGGATCCATTTCCTTATCATACTGGAACATCAGCTCCACCATCTTCTCACCTAAAGACCGGAGCTTAAACATGGTGGTATTCGGATCTGTGTAGAGATATTGTTCTGCTTTTTCTCCCAGTTCAGCCAACAGGGGAAACTGCTTCTCCAAAAATGAAAAATTGCTCATGACCTGTCACTCCTCTGCCAAGGAATTTTATAAATATTATAGCATATTTTCACATTTGGCTCCTTTCCGAAGGAATGAACGATCATAAAAAATCGAAGGAGTAAAGTCCACTCTCTTCGATTTTCACTGTTCTGTAAACAGGATTATTTGATTATGAATCATATGACAGGGTAATTTTAGAAAAAATCAGATATAAAGACTGTAAATATCTCTAGATAATTCCGCTAAACTTTGTTCATACTTATGTACGTTTCCAATGTGCAGGCTATCCTCTTGATATGCTGCATTTCCATCATAAAACAGAGCTAAAATATAACCCGAATTGCAATAATAAGTTGAACACCCGGCGAACCTTTATGCAGTAAGTGC
>OGZB01000643.1_pt1 | contig 21533 bp, 19 predicted proteins | sample 1576691 | NCBI WGS metagenome assembly OGZB01 (sample SAMEA3541479, study PRJEB24748) | human gut metagenome | biome: human gut; feature: human-associated habitat; material: faeces | place: China | collected 2012
ATCTGTTGCAGCTTCTCCTGAGAATACATCGGAGCATTTCCACCATTTGCCAATTGATCATTAATGGCCAATGCAAAATCATAAGAATTTACCATTTCCGGCAAGTTCAGCGGAGAAACAATACGGAAGTTGTTGTTGTAATTCACCGAAACTTTTCCCTGCTTACCTTTCTTAGTGGTAATCAATACCACACCGCCGGGAGCACGAGAACCATAGATAGAAGATGCAGCCGCATCCTTCAATACTGAAATATTCTCAATATCCTGAGGATTCAGAGTATTCATATCACCTTCCATACCATCAATCAACACCAACGGCTGAACAGAAGAGCCAGCTCCGATAGTACCTGTACCACGAATATTGAAATTAGTTTTTCCAGTCAACGCACCACCGGCATCTCCGGTAGAGAAGTTCATGCCAGGTACCACTCCCTGCAATGCATCAGTTACAGAGTTTACAGGACGTGCCGACAATTCCTTAGCACTGACACTTGATACAGCTCCCGTTACATTCACTTTCTTCTGTGTACCGAAAGCCACGACAACAACTTCTTCAAGCTGCTGAGTGTCATCAACTAAAGTCACATTTAGAGTCTGTCCGTTCCATACAATTTCCTGTGTCTTGTAACCAACAAACGAAATTTCCAAGATATCCCCTTTCTTCACATTCGCAATCGAGAAATCTCCGTCAATTCCTGTAATGGTTCCGTTGGTTGTCCCTTTCACCACAACGGAAGCACCGATTACGGTCTCTCCACTCTGGTCCCGAACTACTCCCGTACAGGTTTCATGCTGTTGGGAAGTACTATTCTCACTAAAAGCAGAATAAGCAGAAGCTGCTACTCCTGACGATGCTCCTATAAATCCTAAAAGCACCGCAATCGAACTAACTTTTTTTAGCATGTTTCATAGATATTAGATTATAAACTTTTTATTCATCAGCACATTTTAAAGATTCATGTGCCTTTTGGTGCAAATTTATAAACTTTTCATGACAAACAAAGCATTTTCACAAAAAAATATCAAATTTAGAACGATTCTTTTGCTTAAAATAGAGTAAAAAGGACTGTTGTAACATTAGATTTACAACAGCCCTATTGTTTTTTCGCATAGCAGTACATACCTTGGGCACCGTATCCACCTGTACGCTTGAATAAATTATTTCACAATTTACTTATACGTAATCCAGCGAATCATTTCCTTGAAAGAAGGTTTCTTTCCATACATCAGGATACCTACCCGATAAATCTTTCCGGCTATCCAAATCATGCCGAAAGCGGCAACGTACAGAATAACTACAGACAGCATCGTTTCCCACACCGGTACATCGAAAGGCAGACGCACCATCATGACAATAGGTGAAGTAAACGGAATCATGGAACACCAGATAGCCAACGGTCCGTCGGGGTTATCGGAGCTGTAAATACCTGCATAGAGGGCAAAAATCAACAGAAGAACAATCGGCATCATAAACTGCTGAGAGTCTTCCTGCCCGTTGATGGCCGCACCGATAGCTGCAAATATGGAAGCATACACCAGGTATCCTCCGATAAAGTTCAAGACAAAGAGCCCTCCCATCTTGGCCAGATTCAGTCCCTGAAGAGTTGCCAGCAAACCAGATGCTCCTCCCATCAGTTCGGGAGAGCTACCGGAGATTCCCCCGGCTACAGCCAACAATATTATAATCAGCACCGCCCAGATAGCCAGCTGTGCCACACCGACCAGTCCGATACCGATAATTTTTCCAATCATCAACTGAAAAGGCTTGACAGAAGAAACAATCACTTCCACAATGCGGTTGGTCTTTTCTTCCATCACACTCTGCATCACCATACCTCCGTATGACATCACAAACATGTAAATCAGAAAAGTCAGTACCATACCGGCTGCCATAGCCGCTCCTGCATTGGATTCACTCTCACTCCCGTCTTCTCCCCATTTTACCGTGCGGATATTCAATTTGCGGTTCACATCCTGCATGATGGAAGGCAACTGCGGAATATCATAATGCAGCAGCTTGTCCTGACGCACCTGCTCGTCAAGTGTCTCACTTACCAAACGCGAAAGACTGTTGGGGACTTCTTTCCGCGAATAAATCGTTACGGCCTCCGGATGTTCAGCCAGGTCAGCCTTGATTTCTACTACGGCATCAAACAGGGTGGAATCACTTCGAAAAGAGGCTTCCATCTGGGGAACTCCCACAAAATGCCAGGATTCATCGTCTTTAAACTGAGGAAGATATTTCATGGTGGCATCAATAATGGCTACCTGTTTCTGGTCTCCGCCCTTGACCGTGGACAACCACAACGGGACAAAAATAAGTGCCGCAAAAATGAACGGCATCAATATGGTAAGCAGGATAAACGACTTTTTGCTTACCCGGTTTATGAATTCACGCTGAATAATAATCCATGTCTTGTTCATAACTGAAAGATTTATTTGATTAGATTTTCCCCTCTACCGTACGGATAAAGATATCGTTCATGGAAGGGATACATTCGGTAAACTTGCAGATTTCGCCCTGCGCACCTACAAGTGACAATAACTCAGAATTGGAAATGGAAGTGAGCTTCCGCAGTTTATAGTTTACCGTCTGCTCATCCTGCACCTCACTGCTGACAATTTCAAAGGTATCCGAATTCTGTAACGGTTTCGAAGACTGCATCGTCAGTTCATACTGATTGCTTTTATAACGTGAACGAATGTCTGTTACCGCTCCCTGCAACACCACCTTTGAATGATTGATTAGTGCAATATGGTCGCAGATTTCCTCCACAGAAGCCATGTTGTGCGTAGAGAAGATAATGGTATGTCCCTCGTCTTTCAATTTCAGGATTTCTCTTTTCAGCAGTTCCGCATTTACCGGGTCAAAGCCTGAAAACGGTTCGTCGAAAATCAGCAGGCGGGGACGATGCAACACGGTAATGACAAACTGCACTTTCTGCTGCATACCTTTGGAAAGTTCCTCCAGTTTCTTGTTCCACCAAGGCATGATTTCAAAGCGCTCAAACCAGTCGGTTAGTCTTTTCTTCGCCTCCTGACGGCTTAATCCCTTCAACTGTGCCAGATAGATGGCCTGTTCGCCCACCTTCATTTTTTTGTAAAGTCCACGTTCTTCGGGAAGATAACCAATGGAATAAATATCTTCCGGGCGTGAGAGTCGTCCGTCAAACCACACCTCACCGGCATCGGGAGCTGTAATACGGTTGATAATACGAATCAGCGTGGTCTTTCCTGCCCCATTGGGTCCCAGCAAACCAAATACCTGTCCTTCGGGCACCGTGATGCTTACACCATCCAGCGCCGTATGGTCGGCATAGCGTTTTATGACCTGTCGTGTTTCCAAAAAAGAATCATTCATGTTGTTACTTGTTAAAAATTGAACATTTAAAAGATATAAGTTTCACAAAGTTATCAATTTCATTCAAAGTAAAGAAAACTGTTCTTATTTTCTGCATAAAAAGCAGACAAGAAAAAAAACGCAAGGGCGTTTGACCTAAAACGTAAGTGCGTTTGAAGTAAAACGCAAGGACGTTTGATCTTAAACGCAAGTGCGTTTTGAATTGAACGTAAAGGCGTTTTGAAAGAAAAGGAAAAACGGCCTTCAGGGAGAAAAAAAGCGGAAATGCCCGCAGTAACTACTCAGGCATTTCCGCAACAAATTCCAATAGAATGAAAAGCTTACAGGAAGAACTTAAAGACAAAGATGAAGGCCAGAATATACATGGCCGGTGTAAGCTTCTTGGTATGTCCGCACAACAGATTAATCAGGACGTAGCTGATCATTCCCAACACGATTCCATCGGAGATGCTGTAAGCCAAAGGCATAAAGATGATACAGATAAACGCCGGAATGGCTTCTGAGTAATCCATAAAATCGACTTTCTTCACAGAAGACATCATCATCAGACCTACCAGAATCAATACCGGAGCCGTAGCCGCACCCGGTACTGCCAAAAAGAACGGAGCCAAAAACAATGACAGAAGGAAGCACACTGCCGTAACAAAGGAAGTCAGTCCACTACGTCCGCCTTCGCCCACTCCGGAAGCACTTTCCACGAAGGTGGTAATGGTACTGGTACCCAGCATGGCACCGGCTGTTGTTCCGATGGCATCCACCAAAAAGGCTTGCTTCAGGTGAGGAATCTTTCCATCTTTTGTCACCATTCCGGCCTTTGTGGTCACTCCGACCAACGTACCGATGGTATCAAACATATCTACAAACAGGAAAGTAAACACTACAATCACCATTTCCTTTGTAAAGATATGCTCCCACTGGAACTGGAAGAAAATGGGTTCAATAGAAGGAGGAGTACTCAACACACCATCCAGATGCGTCAATCCCATAGGAATACCGATAACAGTAGTCAGCAAGATTCCTATCAGCAAGGCTCCACGGACTTTCTTCACCAGCAAGATGGAAGTAATCAGCAGGCCGATAATGCCCAGCAAGGCCGAACCGGAAGTAATATTTCCCAATGAAATCAAGGTCGCATCGTTATTCACAATGATACCGGCATTCTGCAAACCGATGAACGCAATGAACAAACCGATACCTGCACCAATGGCATTGCGAAGGCTCAAGGGCAACGCATCCACGATTTTTTCACGCAAATTGGTTACCGTCAGCAGAATGAATATGATTCCTTCCAAAAGTACAGCCGTCAGAGCAAACTGCCAGGTATAGCCCAGTGTAAGACAAACGGTATAGGCAAAAAACGCATTCAACCCCATTCCCGGTGCCAGTCCGAAAGGCAATTTGGCATAAAAGGCCATCAACAGCGTAGCAAAAGCCGAAGCGATGACTGTTGTCGTGAAAAGCGCTCCCTTATCCATACCTGTAGCCGCCAGAATGTTGGGATTGACAGCCAAAATATAGGCCATGGTCAGGAAGGTTGTGATTCCGGCCAAGATTTCCGTACGCACACGCGTCTCACGAGGGTTAAAACCGAATAATTTTTCCAGCATTTTCATTTTATAATCGCTTTAAATGATTCAACCGGTTTAGAAAGACCACTTCATGGCCAGTGTCGGGATGAAGTAAAATCCGTTACGATCGGCAAAATCCGTACTCAATTCCCATTCTGTACCTACACTCAGGTTCAAGTCTTTGTTTACATGCTTGAACTTATTCAGGTTTACCCAGAACTGCGGTTCGCTGATAAATACAAAGTCGTGGTTGTTTCCATCTGCGTCAAAATGTTTCTCACGCCAGAAATCCGCAAATCCGCTGAAAGTAAATTTTTCCTTACAGAAATTCAGGGTCCATGTACCCGTCAACTGAAAGTTATGCGGTTTCTCATTCTTCTGAATATATTTATACAGCACCTGTACGCCGAATACCTTGGAAAAATCACTGCTGTTCCATGAGTAGGCGGCACCTCCCAGAAAGGCGTTATTGATATAGTTCAGGCCTCCGTTGTATTCCACATGGGCAGAAACAGGCGCTTTCCAGAATTTCAGTTCCCGGCTGATTTCCCAGTAAGCAGAAGCCACCCCTTTGTCTGTATAATCCATGTCGACAAAGAAATAAGTGCTCCCCCACTTGTCGGCCTTGAACATCTCGACGGTGGTAGTCACCCACGGACGTTCATCCAATGACTTATACAAGGCACGACCCAGGTCGTAATGCAACTGGATGTTCTGAGCCATCACTTTTCCTGCGCACACAGAAAGAAGAAAAAGTGCAAAAAGAAATAATTTTCTCATTTTAAATTAACGTATTTTTAATGGTTTTTAAAACAGGTCGCAAAATTACATAAAAAAACACTATAGAAACAAAGAACTCCTTATCTTTGTTCAAAAGAGAATAAATAAGAATCCATGAAAAAACTGTTTATCATTCTATTGATGTGTGTAATCGGCCTCGAAGCAAAAGGCCAGGTATCTCAAGAAGCCTTCCGCCAATGGCACGGAGACAAGTATTCCATGTTCATCCATTTCGGACTTTACTCGCAGCTAGGGGGAGTATGGCAGGGCAAACAGATTAAGAATGGATACAGTGAGCAGATTCAGGCATTTGCCGGAATCTCTAAAAAGGACTATGAAAAAATTGCCGGCCAGTTTAATCCCACAGCATTCAATGCAGACTCCATTGCCGCATTGGCGAAAAAGGCAGGGATGCATTCCATCATTCTGACAAGCAAGCACCATGACGGTTTCTGCCTGTTCAAAACCTCCACCACCGCGTTCAATTCATACGATGCCACTCCGTGCAAACGGGATTTCGTGAAAGAACTGTCGGAAGCAGCCCGGCGCCATGGGCTGCGCTTCGGATTATATTATTCCCTTATCGACTGGCATTATCCGTATGCATCACCCATGTCGCCCCACAATGCAGATTTTATTACGGAAGCACACCATGCCTTCTCGAAATCCCAGCTGAAGGAACTCCTTACAAAATACGGAAAGATTTCTGAACTTTGGTTTGACATGGGAGCAAACACTCCTGCACAAAGCAAAGAACTTTATGAACTGGTACACCACTACCAGCCCGACTGCATGGTGAGCGGACGCCTGGGCAACGACCAGTATGATTTCTGCGTAATGGCCGACAATGACTATCCGGACAAAACCCTTCATACTCCCTGGCAAAGTGCCGCATCCATGTTCGATGAGACCTGGGGATACAGAGAATGGCAAGACCGGGGAAGCATAGAAAGCAAAGTCCGCGAAAAAACTCAAAGCCTGATTAATGTGGTTTCCAGAGGAGGAAATTACCTGCTGAACATAGGTCCGAAGGGAAACGGAGCAGTAGTTGACTTTGAAAAAGAAGTGTTGGAGCAGGTGGGCGACTGGCTTTCCCGCTATGGCTACGCTGTATATCAGACGGAAGCTTCTCCTTTCCAGGAAGAGTTTACATGGGGAGAAGTAACACGCAAAGACAATCACCTATACTTGTTTCTCTCTGGGAAATATCCGGCAGATGGAAAAATCACCCTGCAAATGCCCGGCTATCTTCTGCAGAAAGGAGACGGGAAAATGGCTACTTACCTGCAATATGGTGACGAAGTAGTATTGACCGTACCGGCCTCAGCCTACAAAGATAAACACATACACGTATTAACTCTTTCCTTCGATAAAAAGATTGAACCGTTCCCTGGAAAGACCATCAGAAATGCCGTACTTACTCCTCGCAACGCTACGCCGCAATACAGTTACTCCTGTTTTGATTACTATACGAACTACCGCAGCATTACGGGCTACAGCTGGAATTTCGAACAACTTTTGTTGAAACAATTGGAGATTATCTACACTTCACAGGAAGCAGGAAGAAAAATAGACCTGATATTGGATGGAAAGACCTACTCCGTAACACTGGATAAAGGAAAAGAGATAAAAGAAACTGCTTTTTCAGGTACTACCTGGGGAGAAACCTACGTATGTGGTCCCGGCAGCGGAGCGTTCCATTCGGCAGAGAAACTGGATGCAGATTTGCAGCATGCACCTGTATCCGGTAAAACCTGGACCAAAACAGATAAAGACAGTGACAAGGTTTCCAGCCCGATTCTATCCAGCTATTATGTGATGCGAGAAATAGACTCTCCGCGTTCACAGCATATTCTGGCGGAAATTGGTGCCGGAAATGGAATGGAGGTCTACCTGAACGGAAAACTGATAGCCAAGCATCTGAATCCGTATCGCACAAAGTTCCGTACGGAAAAAGTGATTCTTCCACTGAAGAAAGGAAAGAATCAGGTAATCCTTCGCAGCTATAACCGTTTTGAAGACGAAGCGGCTTATCTGCTGCGCCCTGCCGAGGAACAGAAAGCCTACCGTCAGGATTTCATCCTGCCGGATGCGGTGAACGGAAAAGAGCATAGCCTCACTATAAAACCACACAATCCCTCTTCCCCGCACACAGATGCTGAATTATTCAACCTGCGTATCCGGTTAAGAAGGATTGCGATGTAAAAAGTCAAAGAGGTTAATACACCTCTTTGGCTACCTTATATACACTATCGGATGCCATGAATGTGTAAAAGTGCAGGCCCGGAACTCCGTGTGCCAACAAATCCTTACACTGTGCCTTGCACCATTCCACTCCTACAGCTTTCACTTCTTCGTCCGTCGTACATTTACGAAGTTCAGAAGCAAAGGCTTCAGGAATGTCTGTGCGGAACACTTTAGGCAATACATTCAACTGATTCTTAAATACCACAGGCTTGATTCCCGGAATAATGGGCACGTCAATACCTTCCTGACGGCAACGTTCTACGAAAGCATAGTATTTCTCGTTGTCGAAAAACATCTGTGTCACCACATAATCAGCTCCGTTGCGTACCTTCTCTTTCAAGTAGAACAGGTCGGACTCCATATTGGGAGCTTCTTCATGCTTTTCCGGATAACAAGCCATACCGTAAGAGAAAGGAGTTTCAATTCCTTCTATCTTGGAACCATCCAGTCCAATGCCCTGATTGAAACGGTTCACCTGTTCCTGTAAATCGGTGGCATGCTCATGGTACAAACACAAATCTTTTTCTGCAATGTCCAGCGGCTTGGAATCTCCTCTCAGCAGCAACAAGTTGTTAATGCCTAAGAAATTCAGGTCGAGCAAGGCATATTCCGTTTCCTCCTTCGTAAATCCCTTACAGATGATATGAGGCACCGCCTGAATGCCATACTTGTTCTGAATGGCTGCGGCAATGGCTACCGTTCCGGGACGCTTGCGTACCGTAGTCTTCTTCAGGTTTCCATCGGGCTGCGGCAAATACACTATCTCACTGTGATGTGAAGTGATGTTGATGTATTTAGGGTCAAACTCCCTCAACTTATCAATGATGTGATATACTTTTTGTATACTGTTTCCCTTTAACGGTGGCAAAATCTCAAAGGAAAACACGGGTTCCTTACTATTCTTTATCAAATCTATTACTTTCATAGTGCATTTGTATAATTTGTCGGCAAAGATACAAGCAAAAGTGCTATCCACCAACAATCGGAAGATATTTAGAAAAAACGGACTGTTTTTCCCATTAAAGACGGATAGAATTAGAATAATATTCTATGTTCTATTCTGTTTATGGAATAAATACACAGGAAATGATTTCCCATTCCTATATGTGCAGTCCATAGTCATGCTTCACTTCATCCATGACAAACATACTTTCCAGCGAACCCAGACTGTCAATTGTTCCCAATACATTAATAATAAACTCCTGGTAATATTTCATGTTCGGAGCATGAATTTTCAGCAGATAATCGTAACTGCCGGAAATGTTATAGCACTCCGTCACCTCCGGAATGTTCTGAATGATACGGGTGAACTCCATAGCTATGTCTTTATTCATCCGACGCAATTTGACATTACAGAATACCACAAATCCCTGATTCAGTTTATCGGCATCCAGCACAGCAATGTACTTCTTGATGTATCCTTCCCTCTCCAACCTTTTCAACCGCTCAAACACGGGAGTAGACGACAAGCTGACCTGTGCCGCCAGCTCTTTAGTGGTCAACCGGGCATTCTCCTGCAACGTACGGAGAATCTGCAAATCCACTTTATCCAGTTTTTCTGTCATAAGAATATTATTCTATTATGAATTGTTTTACGACAGCAAATCTACAAGTTTTTTCTTTTAAACCATCATTATATAGAACAATTCTCCATATTTTCAGCAAATATTGGACGATATAACCATACAAACTACTTTTGCAGTATCATTTAATCACTTTTACACACTTACGACTATGGATAGAACTAAGCTACACTTCGAAACCCTCCAGTTACATGTGGGACAAGAAAATCCCGATCCGACGACCGATGCACGAGCAGTCCCCATCTATCAGACGACTTCGTACGTCTTTCATGACTCGGCCCATGCCGCAGCCCGTTTCAGTCTGGAAGACAGCGGCAACATCTATGGCCGACTGACCAATCCCACCCAAAGTGTGCTGGAACAGCGAGTCGCTGCATTGGAAGGAGGAGTAGCTGCCTTGGCCGTAGCCTCCGGAGCGGCTGCCATCAGTTATGCGTTTGAAAATATTACGCGCACCGGTGACCATATTGTATCGGCCCGTACCATTTATGGAGGAACTTATAACCTGCTGGCACATACTTTCCCCAGCCGTGGGATACACACCACTTTTGTAGACGCAGAAGAACCGGCAAACGTGGAACAAGCCATCCAGCCTAATACCAAGGCGATATTCATTGAAAGTTTAGGAAATCCGAACTGCACGCTTGTCGACATCGCCCGCATTGCGGAAATAGCTCACCGTCATCAGATTCCTTTACTGATTGACAACACATTTGCCACTCCTTATCTGCTGCGCCCCATTGAACATGGTGCCGACATCGTTATACATTCTGCCACGAAGTTTATCGGAGGACACGGCACGTCATTAGGAGGTATCATTGTGGATTCCGGTAAATTCGACTGGAAAGCTTCCGGTAAATTTCCCCAACTGACAAGTCCCGACCCATGTTATCATGGACTTTGCTTTGCCGATGTGGCAGATCCTGCGGCCTATATCACCCGAATACGCGCCATTCTGTTGCGCGATACCGGAGCCGCCATCAGTCCGTTCAATGCCTTCCTCCTTCTGCAAGGACTGGAAACCCTCTCGCTCAGAGTGGAACGCCACGTAGAGAATGCGCTGAAGGTAGTAAACTTCCTGCAGCACCATCCTAAAGTGAAAAAGGTCAACCATCCGTCACTTCCTGACCACACTTCCCCGGCCCTCTATCAGAAATATTTCCCGAAAGGTGCCGGCTCCATCTTCACGTTTGAAATCCAAGGCGGACGTACGGAAGCGCACCGCTTCATCGACCACCTGGAGATATTCTCCCTGCTGGCCAATGTAGCCGATGTCAAATCGCTGGTCATCCATCCAGCCAGTACAACGCACTCCCAACTCAACGACCAGGAACTGGCAGAACAAGGCATCACACAGTCTACCATCCGTCTTTCCATCGGTACCGAGCACATTGAAGACTTGCTTGCCGACCTGAGTCAGGCCCTTGAACAAATCTAATCCAAAATACAAACGGAGAATGCCCACTTCAGTAACGCGCATTCTCCGTTTGACATATTCTTTTGTACGCCGAATTTATTCCAGTTCGTCAATATTCAATTCTTCGCTTTTCCGGTATCCAGAACTGGTCAGTACCGCAATCAACTGCTGTTGCTCATCCACCAGACGCACTTCAATGAAAGGCACCCTCCCATGATTGAACGTCTCGGTAGCCTCTGCATACACATATCCTTCACTGATTGCACGCAGAAAAGTAATATTGGCATTCAGTGACAAAGTCAGACGTCCACGACTATTGGCCACAGCGGCAAATGCCAAATCGGCCAATGTAAACAATGCACCTCCCTGACAAACTCCTCCGGCGTTCAGATGCTTTTCAGTTACCTTCATCCGGGCCTTGGCATATCCCGGACTGATTTCCAGTAATTCCACTCCAGCCTCAGCCGCAAAACGGTCGGCCGACAGCATTTCTTTTAACGTTCCCATATCTTTTAATGTATTGTAACCATTGTAGCTCCGAAACCGTATTCACGGAAAGAAGCATCCTGCCATTGATAAGTCTTGTATTTGCGTTTCAGCTCATCCAAGATAGCCCGACGCAATACACCGTCTCCCTTTCCATGGATAAACACAATCCGCTGCCCTTTCTTCTGCCTGTATTCCTCCAATGTCTTACGGAACACATCCAGCTGATAATTCAGCATTTCGGCATTTCCCATACCGGTAGTGTCATCCAGCAGTTCATGGATATGCAGATCGACCTCCACAATCTCATTCTTCACCACGTGCTGTTTTTTCTGCAACTTCGTCGGTACGTCCTGCACATTCTTCTGCAACAATGCATTCTTGATGTCATCGGCCGAAACATATACCTGCTTTACCGTTTCATCATCCTTGACAATCTCATAAATCAAGGCCGGTTCCTCAAAAAAGTCGGAAGACTGGAAGGTATGCAACTTGTAAAACTTCACCGTATCAATGCGCAACTCCTGATTCACCGCCTGTTTCAGTAGGAAGGTACGGTCATCCTTGTAAGCCAGAAGCTGTACGGCCACACGCTCCATACCATTCAATGCACTTTTTTCAAACTCTTCCAGGTGCATCTTCATGTTCGGTTTCACCGTTCCCCGGCTGCGTAAAGTCCAGCTCTTACCTTCTGCCGAAAGATACAAATAATCAATAAAATAGTTACTGTCATTCACCAGATAGGCATCAAACGCAGTAGAGGATATGGACTTTACATCCTGCGGCACATAAGCCAGAAATACATTCAGTACGTCATTTCCACGGATTTCAGGTGCCCGATAAGTTATCGGCTTTTCTTCTTCCTCCTCTTCTTCTTCAACTTCCGGTGCAGAAGGCTTGGCTGTAGATTTTAACGGGATGTTATAATCGTCGGTCTGTATCACCACACACTCCCTAATCAGCATAGGAATTTCAAAACCATCTTCTCCTTCCACCAAAGCAATGTCCTTTCCTTGAAATCCCCGGACAATGCCACCGCCTACTTCACTCAGGAAGCGTACTTTATCTCCTATTTTCATAATCTGTCTTCAATTTATTACACTCACAAATGTAACGACTTTCCACGGAATATGGAAATTATTCAGCAGTCTGCAAAAGGAAGTCCACGAAAAAATTATTATGTTAGGAGGATTCTGCTATTTGTTGTACTTTTGCAAAAAAAATAAACGACATGGAAGAAACAAAACATATAAAGATTAGCGACTACAACTATCCGCTGCCGGATGAACGCATCGCTAAATTTCCGCTGCCGGTCCGCGACCAGTCCAAGCTGCTGGTGTATCAGCACGGACAAATCAGTGAAACACATTTCACCTCCCTTCCAGACTACCTGGAGCCCGGTACCCTCATGATTTTCAACAACACGAAAGTCATTCAGGCACGTCTGCACTTCCGCAAGGAAACCGGCGCGCTGATTGAGATTTTCTGTCTGGAGCCCATTGAACCCAACGACTATGTGCTCAACTTCCAGCAAACCCAGCATGCGGCCTGGCTCTGCATGATTGGCAACCTGAAGAAATGGAAAGAAGGCCCTCTGCACAAGGAAATGACAGTAAAGGGAAAGACACTGACGCTGACTGCTACCCGTGGAGAATGTCACGGCACCAGCCACTGGATTGATTTCACCTGGGACAATCCGGAAGTAACCTTTGCCGACATTCTGGAGTTCTTCGGTGAACTGCCTATTCCTCCCTACCTGAACAGGGAAACACAGGAAAGCGACAAGGAAACTTACCAGACCGTTTACTCGAAGATAAAAGGTTCCGTAGCCGCCCCGACTGCCGGTCTGCATTTCACGGAACGCGTATTGAACGCTCTCAAAGAAAAAGGAGTGGATTTGGAAGAAGTCACCCTTCACGTCGGAGCCGGTACTTTCAAACCGGTGAAAAGTGAAGAAATAGAAGGCCACGAAATGCATACAGAATACATTTCCGTAAACCGTGGAACCATAGAGAAGCTCCTGGCACATGGAGGTGAAGCCGTGGCGGTAGGAACCACTTCTGTCCGTACACTGGAGAGCCTTTACTACATCGGTGTCACTTTGTCACAGCACCCCGATGCCAGCCAGCAGGAACTGCACGTACAGCAATGGCAACCCTACGAAACTCATCCGGAGTTAAGTACCACAGAAGCTCTGCAACAGATTCTCGACTACATGGACCGGAACCAGCTCGATGCGCTGCACACCAGTACACAGATTATCATTGCACCGGGATACAATTACCACATCGTCAAGAAAATGGTCACCAACTTCCACCAGCCGCAAAGCACCCTGCTGTTACTGGTCTCTGCTTTTGTGAAAGGAAACTGGCGTCCCATCTACGATTACGCGCTGGCGCATGATTTCCGCTTCCTGAGCTACGGAGATTCATCTTTACTTATCCCCTAACCCCAAACAGAAGAAACAATGACAGACAATAGCGAAGAAATGTTTCCCATCGTAGACGAAGAAGGAAACATCACAGGTGCCGCTACCCGAGGAGAATGCCACAACGGCAGCAAGCTGCTGCACCCGGTAGTCCACTTGCATGTATTCAACAGCAAAGGAGAATTGTATCTGCAAAAACGTCCGGAATGGAAAGACATCCAACCGGGAAAATGGGATACCTCCGTAGGAGGACATGTAGACTTGGGAGAAAGCGTGGAAATGGCACTGAAACGGGAAGCCGGAGAGGAACTCGGCATTTCCGATTTTACTTCTCAGCTGCTGACACATTATGTATTTGAATCAGACCGGGAAAAAGAACTGGTATTTTCGCACAAGACCGTATTCGACGGACCTATCTCACCCAGTGAAGAACTGGCAGGAGGACGTTTCTGGCCACTGGATGAAATTCGGCAAAATTTAGGGAAAAACGTTTTCACGCCTAATTTTGAGCGAGAATTCACTACAGTTCTAAATCAGCAACAACAAGAATAAAAGTAAACAGAAAACGTTACATACTTTTCTGTAAAACAGTCTTATCCTTGTTACGTTTCCCCTAAGGAAAACATAAGTTTCCCACAGCGAAACCCTACGTTTCCGGTATGAAAAACGTACGGTTCCGCCGTGGGAAACATAAAAAATATAAAGGCATTACAGCCTTATTACCCAATCATTTTAGTATTCCACCTTATCCGTTTTTTCAGTCCAGTCCTGAAAAGCCCGAATAGCTTCTTCCGGCAACAAGACTTCTGAGGGCAGACGTCTTTCTGCCGGTTTCAAATCCAGTTCCTCATAAATAAAGGCATCGTCAAAGCCGATAGCTGCTGCATCGTGCTTGTTATTTCCATAATACATACGGTCCAGATGTGCCCAATAGATTGCACCTAAGCACATGGGACATGGTTCACAAGAAGTATATATCTCACAACCACTCAAGTCGAATGTACCCAGTTTCTTAGCTGCCGCACGGATGGCACTTACTTCTGCATGGGCGGTCGGGTCGCAATCCGGCGTCACACGGTTTACTCCCGTAGCTACAATCTCACCGTTCTTTGCAATGACAGCACCAAAAGGACCGCCACCTTCAGCTACATTCTTCACAGACAACTCAATAGCCTTACGCATCAATTCTTCTTTCGTCATACCATATTATTTTTAGTAATTCGTAAAAAACTTGATGAAAATACACAAAACTATAGAATAATCCAAACTTTTTAGCTATATTGCAAAAGCCACACATAATAACAGCCGCCTATGAAAAACCGCCTATTCATTTTGTTATGGTGTATTCCCGGCTTTCTTTTTTCCGTCACTCCCAAGCCGGATGTAGAAAAACTGACAGAAACGGCCGATACTTATTATCAGGCAGGTAAGGTAGATTCTGCCCTATGGGCTATCGAACAAGCTCTTCAACTTGCAATGACAGAAAAGGATACCTGTGCCATGATGTCATGTTATACTTCACAAGGAGTCTACCTGCGCTCGTCCGGGAAACTCACCGAAGCAATTGCTGCCTACGACAAAGCCATGCAATATGCGCCCCTTCTTTCCGGTAACAACGAAGAAAATTTACAGGCAATCACCACATTATACAACAACCTGGCTACGGTTTACTTAGATATGAAAAATCCGGCTCAGGCAGTAAAATACGCCTTAGATGCGGTTAAGCAGGCCGATAAATGTCAGGATAAGTCATTCCGCACACAGATTTATACCGTCTGTTCTTCCATTTTCATCACTCAAAAAGAATACGAAGCCGCCAAAACCTATCTGTCTAAAGCCATTGCCCTATCCCAGCAATTGCAACAGCCCGAAACGGAACTTGGTGCCCGCACATACTATCTGCTGACCTTGTTCCGCACCCAGGCATCCGCCTCAGAAATCCAGAAACTGGTAGAACAAACGAATGCACTTGCCGCTAAGGTCAACTCTACCATGGCACTTGTCAATTACTATCAGGTACTTTTCTATGTCCAGCAGACCCGTAAAGAATGGAAGGCTGCCACTCAGACTGCACAGAAAATCCTGCAACTGCCAGGCATCGAAAATTATCCGTTCCTGCAATATGACGTGTATAACAACCTTCATCTTGTCTACAAGGAACTATCTGACTTTCCACAGGCCTACCACACGCTGGAATTGGCCAAGGCACTCAGCGATTCGTTGTTCGTGCAAGAAAAAAGTCGCCAGCTGGAAGAGCTTTCCGTGAAATATGAAACCCAGAAAAAGGAACTGGAGTACCAGAAGCTGCAGGAAAAGCGTCAAAAGGAAAAGCAGAATCTGCAATTGAAGATTACGTTTCTGTTAATCCTGATAGCTATAATGGCCTTCGTTTCACTCTACTTTATCCAAAAACAAAAGCTCCGTATCGAACGACAGAAAAGAGAAGCAGAAGCACAAAAACGTGAATTCGAAACTTTGCAACGCGATACGGAACGGAATGCCACACGTGCCTACCTGAAAGAGCTCGAGAAAGAACGCAACCGTCTGGCCAAAGAACTTCACGACGGCGTTTGCAACGACCTGTATGCACTCGAGATGAATGCCTCCACACTCAACGAATCGTGGAAAGAACTCCTGCGCACTAGCCGGGAGAACATCCGACGTGTATCCCACGAACTACTTCCTCCTACCTTCCAGGAAACGACTTTAAAGCAAGTATTACAGAACTATGCTGAACGGATGACCTCTGCATCATGTAAAGTCACCCTGACCACTCTTCCCGAAGAATGCGACTGGTCTGTACTTCCGGAAACTTATTGCCTGAACATCTACCGCATCATTCAGGAGGCTACCGGCAATGCGCTCAAACATGCCTTCCCCACGGAAATCTATCTCACACTGGAGTGGAAACTTCCGAATCTGGAACTTACCATTTCACACAACGGTAAATTCAGCTCTACCTCAGAAAAAGGTATCGGGCTACAAACTATGAAAGAAAGAGTGATGGCAATGAAAGGACACATTTCAGTTGAAGAAGAAAAGATACAAATCATTATTCCGCTTTTCCTATAGAAAACTACGGGTTCCCGTGGGCATTATCTCAAGAGGGTTCCGTACATTTGTTAACAAATAAAAAGACAAGTATTGCATGAATTTGAATGTAGCCATCGTAGACGACCATCCTCTCGTGCTGGAAGGCCTAAAAAGCCTGCTTCTCCAGACTGAAGGCATAGAACACATCTATACTGCCCAAACAGGTTCACAACTGGGCAGTTTGCTCGCTCTGCATTCAATTCATCTGTATATCATCGATTTGGATTTACCTGATATAGATGGTTTTGAGCTGATTCATCAAATTAAGCAGAAATCTCCGGAAGCCAAGATTATTATCAGCACCATGCACGAGGAAATCTGGATTGTCAACAAACTGAAACACCCTGACATTGATGCCGTGGTATTCAAGTCTTCTGCAGGAGAATACATTCAAAAAGCCTTACAGACAGTTTTAAAGGGGAAAAAATACTATTGTCCGCAATTCCAAAAACTCTATAAAGAAAAAGATAAGATCGGGCACGCACCCGACACCCTCGATTCTGCTCCTACCATTCGGGAACTGGATGTACTGAAAGCCATAGCCAAAGGAATGAGTACCCACGAAATATCCGAATGTCTCTTTATTTCAGAGAATACAGTAGAATGGCACCGGAAAAACCTGATGGTGAAGTTCGGGGCCAAGAATGCCACCGACCTGGTTATTAAAGCCCTGTCGAAAGGCTACCTCAGTATTCCGCTGAAATAAGTATTGCTTTGTTTTATTTTATGTTTCACCTAAATTATCTGCTACCATGAAAAAACTGATTTATGCAGGACTTGCCTGCTTTATGTTACTGATCGTTCAAGCTTGTTCCGGAAATGCACAAAAATCCACTTCTGATGAAGCCGTTCAGGAAACTGTTTCTCAACCAGCTTCAGACCCGGTATACGACAAAATCATGAACCTGATTGAGGAAGCGACTGCCAAAATCAAGGAAAATCCCAATCCGCAAGAAGCCATGAAAGTTATGGCAGAAACCAGCAAGAATATTGATAAGTGCTGTGAAGAAAATGGTATCACCCTTTCCGATTGGAAAAAGAACCTGTCTGATGACTTAAAGAAAAAATACGAAGAAGCAACTGCCAAATTCTTGGAAGCCTGCGAAAAAATAAAATAACCTTTAAATAAATACGTCATGAAAACACTTGCTTATTATTTGTTAGGTATCTTCTCACTATGCATCTTAAATGCCTGCGATAATGAAGAAAACCCCACTCCTGAACCTTCTTCCAAAGGAGAAGAGGCCGTACAGGAAATCGTAAAAGTACTGAAAGAAAGCAAACCCGAAGTCAGCCAGTTCGCAGAAATACTGGAAAAAGTGAATGTAGCCGACCTGACACAAGACGAACTGACCGTCTTTGCTGTAAAAAACAAAAATACCGCAAGCCGTGCTGCCGTATTGGATACCGCTTCCATCAAAAATCACATCGTCAAAGGACGCTATGCCAAAGAGGATTTAACAGATGGCAGTACCCTGACCAGTATCAGTAACGAAACACTTTATGTGACACGTACTGAAAATGACGTACAAATTAATGGAGTCAAGATTGAAGGAGAAGCTATTCCTGTAGGGAAAAGCTATGTATATGTGGTGCCGGAAGTAATAGAAATACAGACGGCCGAACCGGTTATTCCGGCCGACTCTGTCAGCACGAATGACATCAGCTACTTATGGCGGAAAAGCATGAATAATTATCTCAACAAGAACTGGGAAGTGGAAGCAAAAGTGACAACCGGCTATGGAGGTTTCTTTTATAAGGGCATTGAAGAACTTTCTGATAATTATTGGAAAGCAGCATACGCAACTTTGTCAGAAGGAGAGAAATACCTGAACCAACTGGAAGATTCGGAAAGCGACAAGAACCTCTCTGACACCATCAAACTGGAAAGAGCCCTGATTCAGGCACAGCTTTACGGCTATTACAACACATACATTGACGGAGAAAAGGTTTGCACAATAAATGACCTCATCATGACCTGCGAAACGCTGACCGACTTGTTGCCCGGAACAATGCGTGATGCAGCACGACTTCTGAGTGCAAAAGCTTTGCTGTACAAAGAAGAGTATGCAGAAGCAATCACTTATTCCGAAGCAATTCTGAACGAGGGTAACTACACCCTCGAAGGAAACGAAATTATCTGGAAAGGATATATGGATGCGTCCGGAAATAACGTAGACCCGTTGTTGCTTCAGGAGGCGTATATCATTTCCGCCATCGCCTACTATAATACCAGAAATCAAGACAAAGCCCTTGAGCTACTAAATGCCATTGCGGGACCTGTTTCCAATATAGAAAACATTGATACGACTGTTTACCTCAATCTACTCAAAGGTACAGGGGAAATATATCCTTACTATCGCCTGCTGACATCTATGAACATCAGCGTAAGTTATCCATTGGATTTTGGATTCGATGTAAGTAGAAATCTGTTATTCCCTGTTCCGAAAGAAGCAATGGATGAATATCCAGAGCTCATCCAAAATCCCGGATATTAATTCTCTCTTAATCTCTCTTTAACGCACAAAAAAATCCCGGCTGGACGTGAGTCCGGTCGGGATTTGATTTTTATATCTAAAAGGGGAAGATTACATCATACCGCCCATGCCACCCATTCCCGGAGCAGCCATCGGCATTTCAGGTTTTTCTTCCTTCTTTTCTACGATGACACATTCTGTAGTCAGGAACATACCTGCAATGGAAGCGGCATTTTCCAATGCTACACGAGTAACCTTTGCAGGATCAACTACACCGGCAGCATGCAATTGTTCGTATACATCTGTACGGGCATTGTAACCGAAGTCACCTTTACCTTCACGTACTTTCTGTACTACAACTGCACCTTCCTTACCAGCGTTAGCTACAATCTGACGAAGCGGTTCTTCGATGGCACGCTTGATGATTTCAATACCCGTTGTTTCATCGGCATTGTCACCTTTCAAGCCTTCCAATGCATCGATGGCACGGATGTAAGTTACACCACCACCCGGTACGATACCTTCTTCGATAGCGGCACGAGTTGCACACAAGGCATCATCTACACGGTCTTTCTTTTCCTTCATTTCTACTTCGCTGGCAGCACCTACGTAAAGAACTGCTACACCACCTGACAATTTAGCCAGACGTTCCTGCAATTTTTCCTTATCGTAGTCAGAAGTAGAGTTCTTGATTTCAGCCTTAATCTGGTTGATACGTTCCTGAATCAATTCTTTCTGACCTGCACCGTTTACGATAGTAGTGTTTTCCTTAGAAACAGTTACCTTGTCGCAAGTACCCAACATTTCGAGTGTAGCCTGTTCCAGTTTCAAACCTTTTTCTTCGCTGATAACTACACCGCCAGTCAATACGGCAATATCTTCCAGCATAGCCTTACGACGGTCGCCGAAGCCCGGAGCCTTCACAGCACAAATCTTCAACTGACCACGCAGACGGTTAACTACCAAAGTAGTCAACGCTTCGCTGTCTACATCTTCTGCGATAACCAACAAAGGACGTCCGCTCTGAACAGCCGGTTCCAAGATAGGCAAGAAATCTTTCAAGTTAGAAATCTTCTTATCGTAAATCAGGATATACGGATGTTCCATCACGCATTCCATCTTTTCAGTATCAGTTACAAAGTAAGCAGACAAGTAACCACGGTCAAACTGCATACCTTCTACCACACCAATTGTAGTATCTGTACCTTTAGCTTCTTCGATAGTGATGACACCGTCTTTAGAAACTTTGCGCATTGCATCCGCAATCAACTTACCGATAACCGGGTCGTTATTTGCAGAGATTGTAGCCACCTGTTCAATCTTGTCGTAGTTATCACCTACAGTTTCAGACTGAGCCTTAATAGATTCCACAACTTTTGCCACAGCCTTATCGATACCACGTTTCAAATCCATCGGATTTGCACCAGCAGTTACGTTCTTCAAACCAACACCAACGATTGACTGAGCCAATACAGTAGCAGTAGTTGTACCGTCACCCGCATCATCACCAGTCTTAGAAGCAACTGATTTTACCAGCTGAGCACCTGTATTCTGGAACGGATCGCTCAATTCCACTTCTTTTGCAACAGTTACACCATCCTTTGTAATGTGAGGAGCACCGAATTTCTTTTCGATGATTACATTACGACCTTTCGGGCCCAGTGTTACTTTCACTGCATTAGCCAGTTCGTCTACACCTTTTTTCAACTGATCGCGAGCGTCAATGTTGAAGAGAATATCTTTTGCCATAGTGAATTTCCTTTCTAATCTTAAATTCGTTAATTACCTAAATTATCCCAAAACTGCCAGTACATCGCTCTGACGCATCATCAAATACTTCACACCTTCGTATTCGATTTCAGTACCAGAATATTTACCATACAATACAGTATCACCTACTTTCAAGACCATTTCTTCGTCTTTAGTGCCATGGCCAACTGCCACTACTTCACCCTGCAACGGTTTTTCTTTCGCTGTGTCAGGAATAATGATACCACCGATTGTTTTTTCTTCTGCAGGAGCCGGAAGAATCAGGACTCTGTCTGCTAATGGTTTAATGTTCATAATGCTATAATTTAGTTTATATTTTATCGT
>OGZB01000657.1_pt1 | contig 21238 bp, 18 predicted proteins | sample 1576691 | NCBI WGS metagenome assembly OGZB01 (sample SAMEA3541479, study PRJEB24748) | human gut metagenome | biome: human gut; feature: human-associated habitat; material: faeces | place: China | collected 2012
ATGGCAGGAGGATAATGTTGAAGTAGAAAAGCCTTTGGAAAAAGAGCAGACTTCAGTTGAAGACAATACTTCAGATAATGAGAAAAAAGAGCAGACTTCGGTTGAAGACAATACTTCAGATAATGAAGAAAATAAGGCATCCCAGGTTGAGATTCCTGATTTGGAAGAAATACCTGATGAAGTAGAGGATTTGCCGGAAGAACCTGAAAAAGAAGAAGTTGAAACCACAGAGAATCAGGATGCATCTGAATTGGAAGTAATAGAAAGTCAGGAAGAAGAACCTGAGGTTGATATTGAGAAGATAGCAGAAAGCATACCTGATATAGAAGAAATTCAGTTAGCAGAAGAGGCTCAGCCGGAAGAAATTCCGTCTGAACAGGAAGTAGCTGAAAATGTTCAGAAAGAAGCTTCTGAAACAGCAGAAGATTTAGGCAAAACAGCAATATTTACTATACCTAAAGCCGACATTGAAACAGGTAATAATACAGGTGAGGTTGTAGTAGATGAGGAACTTCCTAATATTGATGAACCTGAAATAGATTTAGAAACAGGTATTCCTGAGCCGGATTTGGGTAAAGATACTAAAAATGCAGAAGAAAGCACAGAAAACGAAAATGCAGAGAGTGTAGATGCTGAGAAATCAGAAAGTACTGAAAATGAAGAAGCTGTACAGGAAGAACCGGCACAGGATAATTCAATTAATTTAGATATACATTCAACTAAGGACTTAAGTGCCAAGGTTGAGGTGATTTCAGGGACAGACTGGGAGCAACCTGAGTATGAGGAAAAACTTGAAGAGGAAGAAGAGCAATTAGAGGTAGCAAAGGAGGAAGCAGAAGAAGGCACTCCTGAGCGCACAAGTGAAGGTGAGTTACTTAACAGAATACTGAATAAGAACAATGAAGAAATTCCTGAACCGGAATTAGTAGCTACAGAGGAAGAATTAAGTGTATTTAAGAACTTCTTTAATGTAGAAGGTTTGGAAGACAATATTCAGGAAGTAGTTAAGGAACTTATTGCAGGTTATACACCTAACGGTAAGTCAACAGATGGTAATGTGGTTATTCTTGGCGAAGAAAAAACAGGAAAAACATCATTAGCAGTTGAAATCATAAAATTAGTAAATAAGAAACGTGGCAGACGTAACAGAAGATTGGCTAAGATTGATGCTACAGCACTTAACAAGAGAGGATTTAGAAATTCACTTAACAAATTACTTGGAAGTGATTTGATTGTTGAGAATGCAGAAAAGCTTGGTGCAATGATTTTAAGTGAAGTTGTGGACGTTTCAGGAATGTTTACTGACGATATGCTTATAATACTTGAAGGTGAAACTGAGCCAATGGAAAAAATGCTTAAGGACTCACCACGCTTATCAAAGGTATTTAACCACGTTATCCGTATTAAACAGTACGATATAAAGGAATGGGTTGAATACGGAAAAAGATATGCTAAGGACAAGGGATATGTAATGGAAGAACTGGCAAGTCTTGCCTTTTACAAGGCTATCGATGATTACTTTGGTGAACACAAGGGAATCGGAAGAGCTGATGTTGAGAAAATTGTAGATACAGCCATTGCTAATTCTCATAAACTTGGCAGAAAATTATCAGGTTTATTCTCATCAAATAAAAATGATGATGGATTATATATATTAATAGAATCAGACTTTATTTTTTAACACAGGAAAGGATGTAAAAATGGAAAATTTACAACTTGCAAAAATTGCAAACCAGGTACGTAAAGACATTGTAACAGGTGTTTACAATGCAAAATCAGGTCATCCGGGTGGATCTCTTTCAGCAGCAGATATGTTAACATTTTTGTATTTTGAAGAGATGAATGTATCACCTGAAAAGGCAAAAGATTCTAACAGAGACAGATTTGTATTATCAAAAGGTCATGTTGCACCTGCACTTTATAGTGTATTGGCAGAAAAAGGATATTTTCCAAGAGAAGATATCAAAACATTAAGAAAACCTACATCATACCTTCAGGGACACCCTGATATGAAGAAAATACCGGGAATCGATATGTCTTCAGGTTCATTAGGACAGGGAATCTCAACAGCAGTTGGTATGGCTATGGCAGGAAAGATGGACAATGCCGATTACAGAGTATATACAATGGTAGGCGACGGTGAAAGTGAAGAAGGTCAGGTTTGGGAAGCTTCAATGTTTGCCGGATTCAGAAAGTTAGACAATCTTGTAGTTATCGTTGATAACAACAATCTTCAGATTGATGGTGCAATTGATGAAGTATGTTCACCATACCCATTTGACAAGAAGTTTGAAGCATTTAATTTCCATGTAATTAAAATAAATGGACATGATTTTGATGAAATTAGAAGTGCATTAAAAGAAGCAAGAGAAACTAAAGGTATGCCTACAGCTATTATTATGAATACTGTAAAAGGTAAGGGAGTTTCATTTATGGAGAATCAGGTTTCATGGCATGGTTCAGCTCCAAACGAAGAACAGTACAATATCGCTATGGAAGAATTAGAGAAAGCAGGTGAAGCATTATGTCAGAAGTAAAGAAAATCGCAACAAGAGACAGCTATGGAGACGCTTTAGTTGAATTAGGAAAAGAACATGACAATCTTGTTGTTTTAGATGCAGACCTTGCAGCAGCAACAAAGACAGGAAAGTTTAAAGCAGCTTTCCCTGAAAGATTTATTGATTGTGGTATAGCTGAATGTAATATGGTAGGTATTGCAGCAGGTATGTCAACATGTGGAAAAGTTCCTTTTGCAAGCACATTTGCTATGTTTGCAGCAGGACGTGCATTTGATCAGTTAAGAAATACAGTAGGTTACCCACATCTTAATGTAAAGATTGGTGCAACTCATGCAGGTATTTCAGTAGGTGAAGACGGTGCAACTCATCAGTGTAATGAAGATATTGCATTAATGCGTACAATCCCGGGAATGACAATTATTAACCCTTGTGATGATATTGAAGCCAAGCAGGCTGTAAAGGCAGCTTACGAAATGGAAGGACCTGTTTATTTAAGATTTGGTCGTCTTGCTACACCTATCATCAACAGTGAAGATTACAAATTTGAGATCGGTAAGGGTGTTAAATTAAAAGAAGGAACAGACGTTACTATTGTAGCAACAGGTCTTATGGTAGCAGCATCTTTAGAAGCAGCTAAGAATCTTGAAGCAGACGGAATTAATGCAGAAGTAATTAACATTCACACAATTAAGCCTTTAGATGAAGACATTATTGTTGAATCAGCTAAGAAAACAGGCAAGGTTATTACAGTTGAAGAACATTCAATTATTGGTGGTTTAGGTAGTGCAGTATGTGATTGCTTAAGTGCTAAATATCCTGTTAGCGTTTCAAAGATTGGTGTTGAAGATGTGTATGGACATTCAGGTCCTGCAGTGGAATTATTAAAAGAATTTGGTCTTGATGCAGAAGGAATTTACAATAAAATTAAAAAAATCATGGCATAGTTTTTAATTCTTAAAAGATAACATATTTTAAAAACAATTGAGTTTTGGGCAGAAAATTCACCAAATTGATTAATAACTGAAATGGAAAATTAGCGTAGGGTTAATTTTTAAAAGTTTAAAATTAATAATTTTAATAACCGGTTTTAAATTATTAATGAGAAAACTAATTATTTAAGTTATGTTAAAATCACAGTTGCTTTTTTAAAAAATGATGTTATACTAGCCATTGTTAAACGAAATGCAAGGGAGCAGACGTAAAAAGTCTTGCTCTCTTTTTCTTTTGTTTTAGGTTAAAAAGTTAAGTAGGAGCTAACGGATTAGCCAAAGGATTTAAGAAATTAAATCAGACAAAAGATAAGTTTTTCAATGAAGAAAGCAATCCCCTTTTAAGTAAATAAAGTTAAGTTCATAAAGTTGTGACAACAAAGTTGGAGTGATTTATGAAGGGACAATATTTACAATGCTTTCTTAAGTAAAATAATAGGATAATGGAAAAGAATGGAGGAAGGAACTATGAACGCACAGGAAATTTTACAGGAAGCTACAAACAGTAGCTTCGCAATTTGGTTCTTAATTGGTGCCGGTTTAGTATTCTTTATGCAGGCCGGTTTTGCAATGGTTGAAACAGGTTTTACAAGAGCAAAGAATGCAGGCAACATTATTATGAAGAACCTGATGGACTTTTGTATTGGTACATTAATGTACATTATTTTAGGATTTGGTTTGATGATGTCAGAAGATTACGTAATGGGGGTAATTGGTATTCCAAATCTTGACATCTTTACAAATTACAACAGTTTTAACTGGTCACAGTTCGTATTTCAGTTAGTATTTTGTGCCACAGCAGCAACAATTGTTTCAGGGGCTATGGCAGAAAGAACAAAGTTCAGCGCTTACTGTATTTACTCAGGAGCAATAAGCCTGATAGTATATCCGATTGAAGCCGGATGGGTATGGAACTTAGGAGGCAACGGTTGGTTACAGCAGTTACATTTCGTTGATTTCGCAGGTTCAGCAGTAATCCACTCAGTTGGTGGTATGGCAGCTTTGGTAGGAGCAATAATTGTTGGACCACGTATTGGAAAGTATACAAAGAGATCTAATGGTAAGATAAGATCAAACGCCATTGCAGGTCACTCAATAACACTTGGAGCACTTGGTTGTTTCATACTTTGGTTTGGATGGTATGGATTCAACGGTGCAGCAGCTACTAATGTAGATAGCTTAGCATCAATCTTTATGAATACAACAATCGCTCCTGCAACAGCCACAGTAGTTTGTATGTTATTTACTTGGATTAAAGATGGAAAACCTGATGTTGGTATGTGTTTGAACGCTTCACTTGCAGGTTTGGTAGGTATCACAGCAGGTTGTGCTTCAGTTGATACAATTGGTGCATTAATAATTGGTGCTGTATCAGGTATCTTGGTTGATGTAGTGGTTGAAGTACTTGATAAGAAGTTCCACATTGATGACCCTGTTGGTGCCGTTGGTGTTCACTGGGCAAACGGTGTTTGGGGAACAATCGCTGTTGGTTTATTTGCAACAGGCAGAGGCGATACAGTACAGGCTTTCGCAGATGGTTCAACATATGCAGGTTTATTCTACGGTGGTGGAGCAAAACTTTTAGGAATTCAGATTTTAGGTATTGTAGCAATTGATTTATATGCAGCAGTAATGATGACAATAGTGTTCCAGTTAATTAAGCATACAATAGGACTTAGAACAACAGCAGAAGAAGAAATCATTGGTATGGATATTTCAGAACATGGTCTTGCATCAGCATATGCAGACTTCCTTCCGGCAGCACCATCATATGCAGGTGAAAGCGAAGGCTCAGTTGATTTATCTGATGTAAAACCAGTAGCACTTACACTTGGAGAAAGAGCAGAAGGCAGATATACGAAAGTATCTATTATCTGTCCTGAAGAACGATTTGGAGTTCTTCGTGACACAATGAATGCCATTGGAGTAATGGGTATGACAGTTTCCCAGGTAATGGGATGTGGTGCTGAAAAAGGAAAGACCGGCAGATACAGAGGTGTATCAACAACAATGAATCTTTACAGAAAGGTACAGGTTGACATCGTAGTATCAACAGTTGATCCCGGACTTGTAGTAGCAGCTGCAAGAAAGGCACTTAACACAGAACACTATGGCGATGGTAAGATTTTCGTAACAAATGTAGAAGATGTTATGAGAGTTCGTACAGGAGAAGTTGGTGTGGAAGCATTATCTTACAAGAATGAAAGAAAATAACAGATAATTGATAACAGCTATGAATGTAGTTGGAAATACAGATAGAATTTGAGTTTACAGAACTATTAGATAACAATGATATTTTGGAACTCTGTTCTTAAATATATATTTTACTTAATCTCATTAAAAGGGCCGGTGGAAAACCACCGGCTCCTTTTAGAATTTACCCCAATGGTGCTTCCCCCAAATCATCCAGTGTAATATTTAAATCGATGATTTTTTGATTATTTTCAAGACCGAATATAATAATGCTGTCTCTTTTGATTTTCGGATAAAGTATGCCATTGTTTGAAAGGTGAAGCAGGCGGTTGGCTTCATCCAAATTCAGCTGCATTGCAAGTGCAAGGGCAATAACTTTGTCGCGGGATGGTGTTTTTGAACCATCAAAGATTTGGTAGCCGTAGTTTTTTTGGATGTTTGAATCAGTGATTACCTGAGCTTTTGTCAGACCTTTTTCATCTAAAAGTTGAGTTAGATATTCATGAAAACTTATGTTACTAATGTTTGAATTATTGTCGGTTAAATAAGAATTTATGTCATTAGAGTTTTGTAAAATTTTAAGAAGCTGGTCTGTAGTTTTTTGTGATTTGTCATTATTAAAATTTGAAAAATTATTTGAATTCATTATAAATATCCTTTCCCCATATTAAAAAATGTGTCGAATAATGATATTATATACGTAATACTGTTAAATTAACAGACTTTTATATAAGGGAATATTATAGAAAATGGACTTTAAGGAAAATTATTATTTTGAAAAATACGAACAACTGGCAGTTTTGGCGGACACGCAAAAGTGCAAGACTATTTTGTCAAGAAATACAGATACTAATGAAATAGTGGTGTTTAAGGTAATGGACAAACACGGTTTGGATGTGTACCACAGGCTTAAAGATTTGGATAATAGCAACATTGTTGATGTAATGGATTGTTTTTTACATGAAGACAAATGTGTGGCTGTTGAAGAGTTTGTTAATGGAAAAAGATTATGTGATGTTTTGCAGAAAAATATTCCCGTGGAAGTAATTGTTGACTATGTAAAGCAGATTTGCAACGGCTTAAAAGAAGTCCACAACAAAAATATTGTACACAGAGATTTGCAACCGAAAAATATAATTGTGGACAGACACAATCATATTACAATCATTGATTTTGATATTGCAAGAATTAGAAAAGAAGAAGCCGATAGTGACACAGAATTTCTTGGAACGGTGGGCTATGCATCACCTGAGCAGTTTGGTTTTGCCCAGACAGACAAGCGAAGCGACATTTATTCCTTGGGCGTGCTTATTGGCGATATGGTCAAGCCTTATGCGAAAACCGTTAGGGAGGTCTCGGGGGAAGAAATTGTGTACACCGGTACCGGTCTTACATTAGAAGAGCACAAGATAGTTGAAAGACTTGTGAAAATGAGCAGGAAATGTACTGAGATAGCTCCCGAAAAAAGATATAAGTCAATTGAAGAAATTGAAAAAAAATTGAAATATATTAAACACTACAATCAGGATATTTTAGAACCGGATGAATTAGAAGAATTAAGCTTTAGGGGGATAATCAGAACCGTTCCGGGATTTAGAAAAAATAATATTTTGCACAAGATAATTGCAATAATAATGTATGTATCTGTTTTTGCAACATACATTGAAATAGGAACAAGCGTAATAAATGTCAAAAAAGGCTATAAATGGCTATGTGTTATTTTAAGCGAAATGTGTTGGATTATTCCATATATATATTTGACAAACATAGGGGATGTTGTTTATAGAATAAGAAAAAGAAAATTTAAGTACAAATTTTTTGAATATTTAAACAGAATAGGGATAGCATTGGTAATATGGTTGGCTATTTTAATAATTTTGTCAATTATAACTTTAAAATAAAAGTATGCCGCCAGCATAACAAAACAAAAGTGGAAAAGTGTAGAATAATGTAAAAAGAAGGAGGTTTTATATTATGAAGACTTGGAAACTGGTATCAGGAATACTGTCAATAATTATGTTTGTATTTGTAACATTTCAGTCATGTGCAGCAGGCATAAGCAACAGTATAGAGGACAATGGAGAAGTTGGCGGAAGCGCAGGAATCATTGTTGCAATTATGTTATTGGCAGGTGGAATTGTATCAATAGCCACACGAAATTCAAAAGGCAAAGGCGGAAATATCGCTGTAATCGTATTATTTGGATTGGGCGCAATCATGGGATTCACAATGGCTGGAAGCTACACAGACCTTATAATCTGGGCAGCTTGGTGTGCAATCTGTGCAGTATTAGCACTTATCTCAATGATAAAAAAGCCAAAACAGATAGAAGAAAACTAATAAAAACTGCTATTTAAAAACAAATCCGAGGACAACGGATTAAATTAAAAGAACTTATACCAATGTAAAAAGGGGAATACCTCTTGTTATATGGATAAGTTCTTTTTTATTGTTCATTTTATGTAGCGTGGAGAATTTTTTTGGTGGCAAACAATAGGCAACTTTTTGAAATTTTGCGAGCATAGCGTAAGGCAAAAAACAACTGTTTGAGCCGTAGGCGAGTTTTGTTTTTTGTCTTACAATAGGCGGCGGAACAAAATGATAAAAGTAACGTGTTTGCCACAAAAAAAATTCTCCACGCGAATCAAAAAAATGTACTAAAAAAGGAGGCATAATATGGATATTTTTGATATTGTAGGTCCGATTATGGTTGGCCCTTCAAGTTCCCATACGGCAGGTGCCGTAAGAATAGGATATATTGGTGGTAAGTTGTTAGGGGAGCCTGTTAAGAAAGCTCAGATTTTATTGTATGGTTCTTTCCTTGCTACAGGTGAAGGCCACGGAACTAAGAAGGCTATAGTTGCAGGTTTGCTTGGCATGGAGCCGGATGATTACCGTATTTCCGACAGCTTCAATATAGCCAAGGAGAAAGATATGAAAATTGAGTTTGGTGAGGCAAAGCTTAATGAAGGTCATCCTAATTCAGCGTTGTTAAGATTAGAAGGAATCAATGGCAACAAAATAGAAGTTTTGGGGCAATCCATAGGTGGATCAAGAATAAATATTGCTCAAATTGATGGTATTGATACTAATTTTTCAGGGGAATGTCCTACCCTTATTGTTCATAATATGGATCAGCCGGGGCACGTGTCGGAGGTTACTTCCATGCTTGCCCACAAGTCGGTAAACATTGCAACTATGCAGCTATACAGGTCGGCAAAAGGTGGCAATGCGGTTATGGTAGTTGAATGCGACCAGCAGATTCCAAAGGAAGGAATCGAATGGTTGAAGCACGTTGAAGGAATACTAAAGGTAACTTATTTTGCAGGAATATAAATTAAGGACGGAGAGTTTATGTTTTATTATCATACATTAAAAGAGTTAGAAGATTTAGTTAATGAAAATAAATTAGAAGTGTGGCAGGTTATTGAACAGTCTGATATGGAAGAAAACGGAAGGACTAAAGAGCAGTCCTACGAAAAAATGTTAAATATGTATTTGGCAATGAAAGAGGCTGACAAAAATTATAATGGAAATTTAAAGTCAGCCAGCAAAAGAGCCGGTGGAGATGGAGAAAAAATTCACAGATATAATGCAGCTAACAAAAATATTTGCGGAAAATTTATTGGAAATGTTATGGAAAAAGCAATTAAGATGGGCGAGTCAAATGCCTGTATGCGAAGAATTGTTGCGGCACCTACGGCCGGTGCCTGTGGTGTTTTGCCTGCGGTACTTATTAGTTATCAGGAAGAATATAATTTAAGTAATGATGAAATGGTTAAGGCAATGTACGTTGCTGCCGGAATTGGCAAAGTTATAGCAGAGAATGCTTTTATTGCGGGAGCTGCAGGAGGCTGTCAGGCTGAAATAGGTTCAGCAAGTGCAATGGCAGCCGGAGCTTTAGCTTTTCTCCAGAAAGGAACAGTTAAACAGATTGTAAATGCAACAGCACTTTCACTTAAAAACATGTTAGGGCTTACTTGTGACCCGGTAAAGGGATTAGTAGAAGTTCCATGTATTAAGAGAAACTCATATGGTGCGGTTAATGCAGTAACATCTGCTCAACTGGCTATGGCGGGTATAGAAAGTGCAATTACACCTGATGATGTAATTGACAGTATGCGTCGTATTGGAAATAGCATGCCGGCATGTTTAAAAGAAACAGGAACAGGTGGACTTGCAGTAACAGAATCAGCCAATAAATATTTGGAAAAATAGTATCATAAATAATTAAACAAGTAATAATTATGTAAATTAATTGATAAATGTACATTGATTTTTATTATAAAATTATATACAAAATTTTTTGAAAAGTAGCATTATAAGGTGGTAAGTGGTATTATATTAGATACAACTGCCCAGGCAGAAATAGCTTAGAACTATTAAGGAGGGACAATGAGAGCTAGTGGAATTTTATTACCTGTTTCAAGTTTACCGGGAAAATATGGAATAGGATGTTTTTCAAAAGAAGCATATGATTTTGTGGATGTTTTGGAAAAAGCAAATCAAAAATACTGGCAGATATTGCCTATAGGGCCAACAAGCTACGGAGATTCACCATATCAGTCATTTTCTACTTTTGCGGGAAATCCTTATTTTATTAGTTTAGAAAAATTAATAGAAGAAGAATTGCTTACAGAGGAAGAATGTAATTCTGTTGATTTTGGTGAGAATAATGAATACATTGATTATGAAAAATTATATAACGGCAGATTTAATCTTCTAAAAAAGGCTTACAAGAGAAGTAATCCAGAGGATGAAGGTTTTAAGAAGTTTGTAGAAGAGAACGGATTTTGGATTGAAGATTATGCCATGTTTATGGCTATAAAGGCAGAGCATAATGGGGAAAGCTTTGAATTGTGGGAAGATGAAATTAGAGTAAGAAAACCAGAAGCAATGGAAAGATATAGGGAAAAGTTTAAGGATGAAATTCTTTTCTATAAATTTATTCAGTTTAAGTTTTATGAGCAATGGTTTAAATTAAAGGAATATGCAAATGATAAGGGAATAAAAATTATTGGAGATATTCCAATTTATGTTGCTTATGACAGTGCGGATGTATGGGCAAATCCTGAATTATTCCAAATGGATGAAGAGGTTAAGCCTATATCTGTTGCAGGTTGCCCACCGGATGCTTTTTCTGCAGATGGACAGCTTTGGGGAAATCCTGTTTACAAGTGGGATTATCATAAGCAGACAGGTTATACATGGTGGATTAGGAGAATTGAAAATAGCACAAAGCTTTATGATGTAATAAGAATAGATCATTTCAGAGGCTTTGATGAATATTATGCAATTCCTGCCGGTTCAAAGAATGCTGTAGTTGGTAAATGGGAAAAAGGTCCGGGAATGGATTTGTTTGATGTCGTAAAAGAGAAGCTTGGAAAGATTAGCATTATTGCAGAGGATTTAGGTTATATAACAGATAGCGTACGACAGCTTGTAAAAGACAGTAATTTCCCGAATATGAAAGTATTAGAATTTGCTTTTGATGCAAGAGATTCTTATGAACCTTGCGAATACCTTCCTTTTACTTACTACAATAATTGTGTTGTATATACAGGAACACATGACAACGAAACTTTATTAGGTTGGTTGAAACATATAAATGATTACACATTAGGATACATAAAAGATTACATAGGTAGAGACATACCTGTTGATCAGGAAATGGTAGATGAAATAATAAGACTTGCTCATTCATCAGTGGCAGACTTATGTATCATTCCACTTCAGGACTACTTAGGACTTGGAAATGAAGCAAGAATAAACACACCATCAACCTTAGGTGATAACTGGAAATGGCGTGTTACGAAGGATAAGTTGACAGACAAATTAGCAGATAAGATTAGAAAATATACAAATGTGTATAGAAGGTAAAAAATGGAGGTACAGTATGAAGATTACATTAAAGAAAATTTTAATTTTTCCAATTTATTTATGTTACTATGTTATTACCGAATGGATTTTGGCGTTAGGAACAAAAGATTCTTGGGATAAAATGTGGAAATGGGCAGAAAAGTAAATGGTTAAAAACTAATGAAATGTATAAAAAAGCAAGAATACAAGTAGCATTTAGCTTATGGCAGAAGCGGAACTTAGTATTCTTGCTTTTATTATTGGAATTACATCCTTTATTTCTTATTAACTCTCCACTCCAACGGATCTTTTTCAGGTCTTGCAAATGCTTCTTCAGTTGATATTCCATCAGAAGCACCATTAGCCTCAGAACCGTCAGTAATCTGTGTGTCTTCGTTAACTGACAATGTATCAAGAGAAGTCTTTAGCAATATAGAAGCTTCATCTTTTGAAATGTTCATAGCTTTGGCAAGTTCGTCTAATTCAGGCACACGACCAAGTTTCTCACTTAAATTCTTAGTAACTTCGTCAAGTCTGTTAAGTTTGTCAGCAAGATGCTGCCCAATTCTGTCTGAGTTAATCTGAACATTAACAGTATTCTTAATTGCATCTTCAATTCTACCTGAAATAAATGAATGAAAATCGCCAACAGATTCTGTGTAATCAGAAACTGCAAGCATTAAACCAACATTACCCTCTTGAATTAAGTCTCCAAAGTTAACGCCTTTTCCACGATGACTTTCAGCAATTTTTGCAACTAAAGAAAGATTAGCTTCAACAATCTTAGATGAAACGGAAGTATCACCGGCTAAAAGCTTGTCAATTAAATCAGCCTCTTCATCTTTTGAAAGATTAGGAAGGGCTTCCATTTCTTCCATATACATCTTAATAAAAGATAATTCTTCTTCTGATTCAACATGGTTATAAACAGAAGCAGTTTCAGAAATAGTTTCATCGGCCGAAGTTTCAGGAGCGTCATCAGCCAAAGGATTATTGGCTGGTGGAGTAAATCCCTCAATCTCAACTTTATTAAGGGCAAGATAGTCGTAAATAAACTGATACTGGCTATCATCATCAATTAAATCTTTAAAATATAATTTTACATCATCCATTGTTACATGGTTAGCATTGGCAGCAGCAAAGTCTACCAATGAAGTAAGAGCTTCATTAAATAATAATTTTTTATCCATTTTACACCTCGTCTATAATAAATAAATGATACATAAAAGCCTTGCAAAAATCAAGGATAATGGGTAACATTTAATATAGTAAAAATTATAGCAGAATAATTAGGGGATTAAAATGGAACAAATATTAAAAAAAATATATAAAAGTAGAATTTTCGGACTTATAAGCATACTGTTTTTTATTGCAGTGTGTATGGGAATAGGAGCTTTTGCAGCCTACGTTAAACACGTTTCCAATCCGACGGAGCAGGCGGTTACATATTTCAGAGCTTTTATGCAACAGGATTATGACACAATGTACAATCTTTTGGACAAGAAAGACGGCTACTATATTAGCAAGGACAGATACAAGGAAATAATGCAGAAAACAAGAGAATCAATGACAATAGATTCTTACAAGATTAACGATCCTAGAAAAGAAGACGGACAATATGTGGTAACAATTGAATGCACAGATGATGAGACGGATAGCTCTCAGAATATGAATATTTATTTAAATAAGAAGATGCATCTGCCTAAGTTAAAACCTGACTACAAGGTAGATATTGAAAAAATGCTAGTTAAAAATCTTACAATAAAGATTCCACAGGGAGACAAGCTTACAATTGCAGGGATTGAAATTACAGATAAAGACGCAAATATTACAACAGAAAATAATATTCAAATATATAATTTTAAGGCTATTTTAAATGGAAATTATAAAATAACATGTGAGAATGAATATTGTGCAAAAAATACACTTGCAAATGTTATAAAAAAAGATATGGAAGTGGATTTGACAAAGAGTTGGTACACAGCAAATGACCGGTACACTTCAAAAATAACAAACAGCGTTACGGATTTTATTAATAAATATTATAGTGCCGCAAGAAACAGAAGCAAAAGCGATAAAAAACTTATGGCATTTATAGATGACAAAAAGCTTCAAAAATCCGTATCAAAAACAGTAGAAGAAACAATGTCAGGTCTTTATTGGTCGGATAAGAAGAACATAGACAAGTACAAGGTATCTGATTTTAAAATTAAGGATTTGAATAGTACAATAAAATACGACAGTAAAAGTAAAGATTTTCAGGTAACATCTACATACAACTATGACTACACATGTACAACTGACATTGCAACATATACAAGTTATGTGTATAAATATTCAGGAAGTTGTAAGGCAACATTGAAGATTACGTACAGCATAGACAATGGAAATCTTAAGATTAAGAATGTTAAATTAAGTGAAAAACAAAAAAGAAAATAATTTGAAGGAAAAATCAAATAAAAATTTAAGCAAAAAAATTAAAGACAAAATAAAAAATGATTCAAGGAAATAATGGAGGAAACTATGTCAAAAGAAATTTGGAGACCGGGAAATATGTTATATCCCCTTCCATCTGTTTTGGTTACGGTGGCAGATGATGAGGGAAATGATAATGTGTTGACAGTTGCGTGGACAGGAACGGTATGCTCAGACCCGGCAATGGTTTACGTTTCAGTAAGACCTTCAAGATACTCACATCATATGATAAAAGAAACAGGGGAATTTGTAATTAATCTGACAACAGAAGAATTGGCATATGCCACAGATTATTGTGGAGTAAAGTCAGGTAAGGATGAGGACAAGTTTAAGAATGCATCATTAACAAAAGAACCTGCAAAATATGTTAAGGCACCTTTGATTAAGGAAAGTCCTGTAAACATTGAATGCCAGGTAACAGATGTTGTTCCATGTGGCAGTCACGATATGTTTGTGGCGAAAGTACTTTGCGTACACGCGGACAAAAAATATATGGACGAAAATGGAACATTTAGTTTTGAAAAGGCAAAGCCTATTGTATATTCTCACGGCTGGTATTATGGTCTTGGTAAAAAAATAGGCAAGTTTGGATATTCTGTAATTAAGAAAAAAGCAGCAAAAAAGAGATACAGAAAAAACAAATAAATATTCAAAAATGTCTAAAGATTAGTTTGACAGATAAAGAGAAATTAATTTGCCAAGCAAGAATGAAAAATAATTTAATCAAAATAACTGTTTAAGGATGGCAATATATGGGAATAATATTTCATATTGATGTAAATTCAGCTTATTTAAGTTGGACAGCAGTAAAGTTGCTTAAAGAAGCAGCAAAAGATGAAAAGAAAATCGACATACGAAATATTCCTGCCATCATAGGCGGTGACAGGGAAAAGCGACACGGAATAGTTTTGGCAAAATCCATCTCCGCAAAAAAGTTTGGAATAGTTACAGGTGAGCCTATAGCCAATGCGTTGCAAAAGTGCCCTAACATACTGATTGTTCCGCCGGAGCACGGTTATTACAATGAACAAAGCCATAAACTAATGAATTTGCTTAGAACATTTACACCTGACATTGAGCAGGTAAGCGTGGATGAGTGCTATATGGATTTTTCGGGAATACAAAACGAGTATCCATCGCCATTAGCATGTGCGTACAAAATAAAAGACACAGTAAAAGAGAAACTTGGCTTCACCGTAAACGTAGGAATATCCGATGTGAAAGTTTTGGCAAAAATGGCATCAGATTTTACTAAGCCTGACAAAGTTCATACATTATATAGAAGAGAAATAAAAGAAAAAATGTGGCAACTACCTGTTGAAGAACTCTATATGGCAGGTAAATCAAGTGTAAACACGTTGCACAAACTTGGAATATACAATATTGGCCAACTGGCAACAAGCCCTGAATATATTTTGGAGGCGCACCTGAAAAAGCATGGAAAAATACTTTGGGAATACGCCAATGGAATAGATAAAAGCGTGGTAAATACCAAGCGTGAAGAACTAAAAGGAGTGGGCAACTCCATCACATTGCCATATGACCTTGATAATATGGAAGAAATAGAAAAAATCCTACTTCAACTGTCAGAAAAAGTAGCCGGTAGACTTCGAAAAGGAAAACAAATGGCAAAAACAGTAGCTGTAGAAGTGAAATATAACGACTTCATAAAAGCATCAAGGCAGACAACACTTGATAGATGCACAGACTCAGGCACAGAAATATACCAGCTCTCAAAAGAACTTTTTAGGGAACTTTGGGAAAAAGACGGAAACAAAAGCGTGCGCCTGCTTGGAATACGAACCGCCAACTTAGAAGAACAGGGAGCCTTAGAACAAATGTCCATAATGGACATAATGGCGCAAACCACAAACAAACAACAAAACGCCACAACCAACATATCCAGAGAAAAAATGAAAAAACTGGACAAGGCACTAGATGCCATCAAAAACAAATACGGCGAGGACAAAATAAAAAGAGCAAGCCTGTTAGCTGAGCAAACAGTAGACATGAAAAACAAAAAATACTATGAAGAATAACAAAAAACAAAAGCAAAAAATTTAAGTAAGATTATAAAATAAAATATACAAACAGAAAAAACAAACAATTTGGCAATGGAAGATGGTAGCAATTTTGCCGACAAAAGGAGACTGAAATGAAAAAAAACATTGTATTAATAGGTATGCCGGGAGTAGGAAAAAGCACAATAGGAGTAATAATTGCAAAAATACTGGGATACCAGTTTATAGATGCTGACCTTGTAATTCAGGAGCAGTACGGCAAACTTTTGAAAGAAATCATAGCTGAGCGTGGAACAGAGGGCTTTGTTCAGGTAGAAAATGACGTGAACAAGTCATTGAATCCTGAGAAGGCAGTAATTTCCACAGGAGGAAGCGTTGTTTACTGCACAGAGGCAATGGAACATTTATCAGAAATAGCAACAATAGTTTATTTAAAATTAGACCTATACTCTTTAGAGAGAAGATTAGGAAATCTTAAGCAGCGTGGGGTGGTTTTAAAAGAAGGACAGACATTAAAGGACCTTTATGATGAAAGATGTCCTTTATATGAAAAATATGCTGATATTGTGATTAGCGAAAATCATTGTTCTGTTGAAAAAACAGTTGATAAGGTTGTAACAAAATTACGCCAGAGTGGATTTTAGAACAAATTATATAATTTGCTAAAACAAAAATACATACGGATATTAGATAAAAGAATAGAACATTTATTTTTTGGGGGATAAAATAATGTTTATTAATAAAAAATCACATAAAAGCGCTTTCGTCTGCATAGCAGTATTTATGGTGACTATGATTATGATTTTGACTTTTTACCAATTGGCAGTTGAAATATATGCATATGGATTTATTGCAAAAAATAATGACTACCGGGTGAAAGAGAGTACAGCAAAGGTTCTGACATTAAAAGAAAATCATAAAGATATTAACAAGAAAAATATAAATGTTAATGGTAAAATAAAATCTATCAACAATAAAGCCATAAATGCAGACCAAGAAATGTTAACAACGTCCATGGTTAACAAAAATGATACAAAAAATGTTAATAATTTCGTTTTGAAAAAACCGGTAAAGGGTGGAATTACCACATCAGGTTTTGGGGATACAATTTCAAGAACTGCAAGTCATAATGGACACGATTGGGCTGTTAATACAGGCACAAAGGTAAGAGCGGCAGCAGAGGGCGTGGTTGAATTGGCTTATTTTAGTGAAAGTTATGGTTATAATATTTTGATTAATCATAATAACGGGTTCAAAACCAGATATGCCCACCTTTCGGAAGTGAAAGTTTCAAAGGGAGAAAAAGTTGAACAAAGTCAGGTCATAGCACTTAGCGGTTCCACAGGGTTTAGCACTGGACCACATCTTCACTTTGAAGTTGTAAAGGATGGAAAAAGGGTTAATCCTATTGAGTATGTTAGTAACAGGTAACACATTTTGAAAATTATCATAATGTAATAATATAGTAAAGCACAATTTATAAAAATTGACCAAAAAAATCGCTGAAATTTATATATATTGTGCTTTTATTATGTTTACAAAGATAGATATTGTGCTATAATTGTGTAGATATACGAAGATAATTATTGGTGGGAGAGGGCTTAATTGTGACCAATCCCTGTTTGATATAAAATATACATATATACCGGGAGTAAAGAATGGAACGTTTTGTAATAAAAGGTGGAGTAGCACTTAATGGCGAAGTTGAAATAGGCGGAGCAAAGAATGCTGCATTAGGATTACTTGCTGCAGCAATAATGACAGATGAAGACGTGACAATAGAGAATTTGCCTGATGTTAGTGATATTAATCAGTTGATAGATGCTATTGCAAACATTGGAGCAACAGTTAATAGAATAGATAGACATACAGTAACAATTAACGGAAAAACAATTAGAACACATGTAGTAGAATATGAGCAAATGAGAAAGATTAGAGCTTCATATTATCTGCTTGGCGCTCTTTTGGGCAAGTTTAACAAGGCAGAGGTTGCTCTTCCGGGTGGATGCGCAATCGGTAGCAGACCTATTGACTTGCATCTTAAGGGATTTAGAGCTTTGGGAGCAGATGTTATTACTGATCATGGTATGGTTAATGCTCAGGCGGAACGTTTAGTTGGAAACCATATCTTTTTTGACACATCCTCTGTTGGAGCAACAATTAATGTTATGCTTGCAGCAGTTAGGGCAGAAGGAAAGACAGTAATTGAGAATGCGGCTAAGGAACCTCATGTAGTAGATATTGCCAATATGCTTAACAGTATGGGAGCTAATGTAAGAGGTGCCGGAACTGACAAGATTAGAATTGAAGGTGTTCGTGAACTTCACGGAACAGTATATTCAACTATTCCTGACCAGATTGAGGCAGGGACATTTATGTGGGCTGCAGCAGCTACAGGTGGGGAAGTTTTGATTAAGAATGTTATTCCTAAACATTTAGAGTGTATTTCAGCTAAGCTTATTGAAATGGGATGCACAGTTATAGAATATGATGACGCAGTACGCGTTAAGGCAGGAGATTTCATTAGAAGTGCAAAGATTAAGACTTTGCCTTATCCGGGATTTCCTACAGATATGCAGCCACAGATGGCAGTTGTTCTTACAATGGCCAACGGTAGCAGTACAGTAACAGAAAGTATTTTTGAAAACAGATTTAAATATGTAGATGAATTGACACGTATGGGTGCAATAATGAAGGTAGAAGGCAATACAGCATTTATTACAGGTGTTGGAAGTCTTGCAGGGGCACAGGTTGCAGCACCAGACCTTAGAGCAGGAGCAGCACTTGTTATTGCAGGCATGGCAGCTAACGGATTTACAGTAGTAGATGACATTGTTTATATCCAGAGAGGTTATGAAAGATTCGAAGAGAAGCTTTCAGGTCTTGGAGCAATTATTGCAAAAGTAGATTCTGAAAAAGAAGAGCGCAAGTTTAAATTAAAGGTTGGATGATTACTTAATTAAAAATAATCAATAAAACTGATTAAAATTGTCACTATACAAACAAATTTGCGTATGTTAATATTAGACCATCCTAAAAATAAAAAGGCTTTGAAAAGGAATAGTAGTTGTTAAGTGGTTAACAGAGAGCTGTCGGCAGGTGTAAGACAGCAGAAGCGATGCAATGAACTCACCTTGGAGCTGCCGGCTGAATGGTTTGGATAGTAAGACTGACGAAATAATCTTATTATTTAAAGAGTAGGCTTGGACGGATTCCACCGTTAAAGGGAGCGGATGTCAAAGGCATCCTTAGAGAGCATGTATAACATGAAGCAGAGTGGTACCGCGTAGGTAGAGAATACGTCCCTGCATTTCCTAATTGGAAGTGCAGGTTTTTTTTCGTTCTGACTCGCGAGAAAGTTAGCAAGCGAACTATTTATTATATTAAGAACCTACCAAATCTTGACATAAGGAAACTAAAAATATATTATTTAATTGATTAAAAAGGAGATTGTAAAAATGAATTTTGGAAAGTATAAAAGACAGTATTTTATGCCACCTACACCAACATATGATTGGGTCAAGAAAGAATATATAGATAAGGCACCTATTTGGTGTAGTGTAGACTTAAGAGATGGAAACCAGGCACTTATAGAACCAATGAGTCTGGATGAAAAATTAGAATTTTTCCAGATGTTAGTAAAGATTGGTTTTAAAGAGATTGAGGTAGGTTTCCCTGCAGCATCAGAGACAGAATATAATTTTATGAGAGCCTTAATTGAACGTGATATGATTCCTGACGATGTTACTGTTCAGGTTTTAACACAGGCAAGAGAACATATTATTAAGAGAACTTTTGAAGCAGTAAAAGGTGCAAAGCACGCAGTTATTCACTTATATAACTCAACATCCGTGGCACAGCGTGAACAGGTATTTAAAAAGAGTAAAGATGAAATAAAGAAGATTGCTGTTGACGGAGCAGAATTATTACAGAAGCTTGCTAATGAAGTAGAAGGAAACTTTTCATTTGAATATAGCCCTGAAAGTTTTTCAGGCACAGAAATGGATTATGCATTGGAAGTTTGTAATGCAGTGCTTGACGTTTGGAAACCAACACAGGATAACAAGGTTATTATTAACTTACCTGCAACAGTTGAAAATGCCATGCCACATGTTTTTGCAACTCAGATTGAATATATGCATAAGAATTTAAAATATCGTGATGCGGTAACTATTTCAGTTCATCCTCACAATGACAGAGGTTGTGGTGTTGCAACTGCAGAATTAAGTGTTTTGGCAGGAGCAGACAGAATTGAAGGAACATTATTTGGAAACGGTGAAAGAACAGGTAATGTAGATATTGTTACGTTGGCTATGAACATGATTTCACACGGTGTTGATCCACATCTTGATTTCAGCAATATGCCTGAAATCTGTGAAATGTATGAGCGTGTAACGAGAATGAAGGTTGGACCACGTCAGCCATATGCAGGGGACTTGGTATTTACAGCGTTCTCAGGTTCACATCAGGATGCTATTTCAAAGGGAATGGCATGCAGAACAGAAAGTAATGACGAAACATGGACAGTTCCTTATTTGCCAATTGATCCTGTAGATGTGGGAAGAACATATGATTCAGACGTTATCAGAATTAACAGCCAGTCAGGAAAAGGTGGCGTAAGCTACATCTTGAAACAGAGTTATGGATTAGCATTACCAGAGAAAATGAGAGAAGAAGTCGGATATTCCGTAAAGGATGTTTCAGATAAGGAACATAAGGAATTATCACCGGCATGGGTATATCAGATTTTTGAAGACAAATATATTAATGATAACAGCATATTTAGTGTATCTGAAACACATTATGTTCAGAAGAATGGAATTGTTGCAGAAGTAACAATTGCACAGAATGAAGGAACAAGAGTTGTTAAGAGCACAGGTAACGGTAGACTTGATGCGGTAAGTAATGCATTTAAACAGTATTTTGATATTAGTTATGAATTATCAGTATACGAAGAGCATTCATTATCAAGAGGTTCATCATCTAAGGCTGTTTCTTATGTGGGAATAAGCTGTAATGGTAAGATGTATTGGGGTGTTGGTATCGATGAAGATATAATAAAGTCATCTATTTATGCACTTACAGTTGCTGTTAACCAATTGGTTGCAGCATCAGGTGAAAAAAAGTTTCAGGATGAAAGATTAACTGAGATTTTGAATTATATTAATACTAATTATCTTAC